>JACCDG011797527.1_pt1 | contig 32470 bp, 28 predicted proteins | sample 7442471 | NCBI WGS metagenome assembly JACCDG01 (sample SAMN15323444, study PRJNA562643) | freshwater metagenome | isolation source: river surface water | place: USA:Blue River Watershed | collected 2017-08-17 | reverse complement strand
TCAGATAGGAATTAGGCAATGTCATTAATGCTTGCCCTTGACGGATTCTTCGCCGCTGCGAGCAATGTCTTTGGCTCCACAGCCTTTCATGACCTGTTCGGCACGTTTGGCTTGTTCGCCATCTTCAGTGTGAACTGAAATAAGAATGTTGCCTTCGTTAAGCTTGCCTTCGAATTGTTTGGCTTCGTATTCGGGCATACCCAAACCGATCAGACCGCCAGTAACACCACCGGCAGACCCGCCGATTGCAGAACCAGCAAGTGCTGCCATAATAGGACCAGCAGCGATGAAGGGACCAGCGCCCGGAATAGCAAGAGCGCCAATTCCAGCCATCCAGCCTAGTGCACCACCAGCGATGGCTCCAGCGGCTGCACCAGTTGCGGTGCCTTCAGGAGCTTTGCTATGTTTTTCGTAAGCAGTGTCTCTAAGACCTGTTTTGTCAGCCATCATTATCGACATATCTGAATCTGTGAAATTGCTCAATCTCAAAGCATCTACGATTTCGCGGGCTTGAACTTCCGATGTTGCGATACACATTACTGCTCTTTTCATTTATACGTACTCCTAGTGCAAAAAGTGGAAAACGCACGCCCTCTCGCCAGCCAACGAAAAGTGCGGGTTGTGATAATCAATTTCTAGCATGCTGAAATTGAGACAGTGCCGAAATCGCATGTCAAGCAAATTGAGTTAGACTGGCTGCCAGTCCTATTCTCGAAACTGCGGCTATCACTTACAAACAGTCGTAAAAAACGCTAGGAGAAACTACTACTTGTCCGCGGGGGGAAACACATGCATCATCTTATTTTTAAAATCGATATCCGCACTTGTTACAGCTGGCGCGAGGCTAAGAATATGCCCAAAGAGAAATCTGTTGTGTTGATCGAAAGTGACCGAAATGTTTTTTACACCATCCTTATAAGAATACCGATTGCCTGACACACACTCAAAGGCTCTAGTTGGTGGCTCACAATTTGCAATCTCTAAGCAGTCTTTTAATACGTTTAGAATCGCTCCATCTGGCTGAGAGAAGTCCATAAAATCTGCCGAATTGAGCATCTCGCTGATTCTGTCTTGTCTTCTGCTTTCTAGAGCATAAAGTAGTTCATATTTGTTTTGTGCATAACGAGGGTCTTCGAGCTTGATTGCCACCAATAATTCATCGCACTTAAATGCCATTACAAACTGTTCGTTATTCCAAAAAATATCTTTCAATTTTTCGAAGATTTCGATCTCAAAAGTTCTCTTCAGATACAGCTCATTCAAAGATAGGTTCCCAACAACATCAAGCGAAAGAACTCGAATAAATTCTGACAATCGTCCGAAATAGAGTTCAACCAAATCAGACTCCCCAATCATTCCCGATGCGCCATATCGAGGGTCGACAGGATAATAAGAAAAGGACGCCGGTGCTTCAGGAACTTTGCCTAACTTAAAAAAGGTGGCTCCTCCAAACACAGAAATAATGAATGCCGACATGCAAGAAACCGCATAAACCGCCTTTCTATACTGATCTCTGACTGGACGTAAGAATTGAGGGCACTCATCTGTTGTGATAGTGCCATCTTTGCGTTGATAGAATTTGACACATTTTTTAGCTCCTTCTACACTCGATTGCAGAAGTTCTTCGGCCTCTTTCTTCGACATCTGCGAAATGTTATAGACCTTCTTGTCGCATTGCCTGCACAAACGCTCACGTTCATTTCCATCCATCGAATCCCAAAGGACAGGACATGAAAATGAGAGCATGAGCGAATCTAATGGGCTACGACTTTCCATATTTCAATTTTATGAAAATCGACATCTAGAAATAGTGTGAAAACACTAGTGAAACTGAACGAGACTAAGTAATTCACTCACTAAAAGCGGCTTACACACAACGCAAAAGCGAAAACGTTGACAATATACCAAAACTAGCATAATTTATTTGATAAACGGAGCTTGTTGAATGGCCGCGAAAAATAATTCTGAAAAACTAACCATTACCAAAGGACACCAAAATGTGTTCATGGATTTGAACTTTACTGAAGAGGAAGCAAATTCACTTTGGATGAAATCTCGCTTTTTCAATTTTCTTCAAAAAGCGGTCGCCAAAGAGCTGACGCGCTGTACACAAGCACAATTAGCCAAAAAACTTGGAATTTCTCAACCATTAGTTTCAAAAATTGTAAACGACGATTTTTCAATATTTTCTGTGGAACGAATCGCCCACCTTTTATTCAAACTAGATTACGACATCTTTATAGACTTCAAACCCAAGGCTAAGTCTAAAAAATTCATCAAATAGGCTTACAGAGTGGTTCCAGATCAGATGCCAGAATCTCAGTCAAAATCTTCTTGTCCACCTGGGGCAAATCGACAATGCGATTAGCCTGCAAATTAATAGCCGTCTCAAAGACATTGCGTACATCACGAGCGTTTCCAAAGCTTTTGTCGCGCTTAGAATAAAGTTGTTCCATGATTTTTTTTGCGACTTCGCGCGCATCATCGGTCAACACAAAAGTCCCTTTGACACAAAACGAATCAAGAATGCACAAGAGCTGTTCTGGCGTATAGTCTGAGAAATTGAAATATTTATTGAATCTGGACTTCAAGCCTGGATTAGACGAAATAAAATTCGTCATCTTATCAGGATAACCAGCGACTATTACTACCAGGTCGTCGCGGTGATCTTCCATACGCTTCACAAGCGTGTCTACCGCTTCTTGTCCGTATTGGTCGACAGCGCCTTCGGGAGCCAAGGCGTAAGCTTCGTCTATAAATAGAACTCCCCCCAATGCGCGCTCAATCTGTTCGCTAACTTGAATAGCCGTTTGCCCAAGATACCCGCCAACAAGTACAGATCTATCGACTTCGACCAAGTGTCCTTTTTTCAAGACACCAAGCTCACGATAAATGTCGGCAATTATGCGTGCGACAGTTGTTTTGCCTGTTCCTGGATTTCCCGAGAAAACTAAATGGCGCGTAATGGGCAAGGCGGAAAGTCCTTGCTCCTCGCGCATAATTTGTACTTTGATGAAATTGACTAATTGTTTTACGTCTTTTTTGACGTCGTCTAAACCAATTAGGTCTTCTAACTGCCCCATGGCGTTGTCTAGCGTCTTTGGCATGATAAAGATGCCCGTGTTGCCGGTTCGCTTGAACGTCTTGGTTTCGACCGATTCAGGCTCAGTGGCCCAGATGGTGGCAGTTGCGGTGTCAGTCTTCTTAGTATTAAGTATAGTGTCAGGCAAAGAAGATGGATCTTTTAACCCGCCAGCCTCCGGATACAAATGGGCCTGAAATTCTTTAAGCCATTGCTCTTCTTCAGAGCTGATACTTGAATCTGCTTTGAACATCAAGTTTGCCATTCTGAATAAGGTAGTGCGAAGAGTCGAAGCCAATTCAGAGCCACAAGTTTTGTCATAATTTTGCAAAGCCAAAATCAAGTCATCGAATTCGTCTGGCTCGGGAGTGGCGTATTGTTTTGATTTAAGTAATTCTTTAACCCAGACTTCAGTTGACATATGTCCATACAAACCAAACACCGGTGCCATATCGCAAATTAGACTGACTTCTTGAGGATGAATTACATTATCGATGTAAGTAAGTCCTACGCAAAGTCCAGCCAATTTATTGCGCAGAGAAAGGCATGGTTCTTTGAATGTAGAAGCATCACCTAGTTTGTCGCTAATTTGAAAAAGTGGTGGCATTAGTGTGGCAAACAAATTTTTTGTTTCTAACACAAACTGCTTGCCGTCAGGATGCAAATATTGCTTACCAGGTTTGGTCCAGTTAAGCACCTCTTCCATTTCTTGCTCGAATTGTCGCACTAAATCAAGCTCTTCAGGTCCTGGCTTTTCAACTACAGTCAGAACATCGTTTACTACTTTGCACAAAAAGTTACGCCACTTGAGCGACTGATTAAGTCTGTTTTTTAGGTCGTAAGCTTTGAGCGAGTCAATAACTTTTGATGGCAGAGTAGATTTAAATTCTGCTGATTCTGCAAGCGTTTCGGTAGTTTCTTTAAAATATTCTATGTGCTCTTGCAACTGCATTCCGCACTTACCGCTCTCTACATCAATAGCGTCGTAAATATCAAAGAGAAACGCCCACTGTTTATTGGTAAGGGTCTTGCGTATCGAGAGATAACTCACAAGTCGAACATAGTCGAGATAAATAGCGTCGTTTGCAACTTTGGGATCGCCTTCCATTTCCCAAGAGCGCTTGAGTATTTGATTGACGCTATCTTCGATCTTAAATCTAAGCTCGTTGAATTGCTTAATTAGCTCGCCAGATGCGCGTGAATGCATTTTTTATAACCACCACATCCCTTGTTATTAAGTGAGAAAGTATACCTTAACCCTCAGCCCGGGATGAGGGTTTCTACCGACGTCAAGACCGCTTTTCATCTTTTAATTTCAAAGGTTTTCAAGCGCAAGTGACTAGTATGATAGTGGTCGGCAATATGGAGCGTGAAACGTGAGCACAGATCTTTCAATTATGTACGGTACAGCCTGGAAAAAAGACGAGACCGCACGTCTTGTGAAATTGGCTATCCAGTCTGGATTCACCGCCATTGATACCGCCAACCAAAAGAAGCATTATGACGAAGTATTGGTTGGTCAAGCTTTGCATGAGGCTTTTAGCCAGGGAGCAAAGCGCGAAGCATTTTTTATTCAGACTAAATTTACCTCCAAAGATGGTCAAGACCACAGGCTTCCATATGATCCAAAAGCCGATTTAAAAACACAAGTAAAACAATCTATCGATAGCTCGCTTGAGCACTTGCACACTGACTATATAGACTCTTTTGTATTACACGGACCCCATTATAGAAATCGTTTGGTGAAAGAAGACTTTGAAGTCTGGCAAGGCATAGAAGAGCAATTTCAAGCCGGAAAAACAAAGATGGTGGGCGTAAGCAATGTGTCGGCAGATCAATTGCGAGAGATTGCTACAGTGGCAAAAGTAAAACCCAAAATGGTACAAAACAGATGTTATGCTCAAACTGGATGGGATCTTGAAGTGCGCCAGATCTGCAAAGAGATTGGCGCTACCTATCAAGGATTTTCGCTTCTAACTGCCAATCCGCACGTATTAAGCGATAGAGTTGTATTAGAGATCGCAAAGCGACTAAATGCAACCAGCGCACAAGTAATTTTCAAATTCGCTATGTCTGTTGGTATGTTGCCACTTACAGGCACCACAAGCGAGAAACACATGCTTGAAGATCTCAAAGCAAAAGATCTGGAATTGACTGAAGAAGAAGTAGATTCAATCGAAAGAATCATGATGTGAAGTCACTATGTAAAAGCTGACCCATTTAATTTTCAAAAGGGCAAAGCTGTGCCATACTGCATTTAAATGTCAATATTTGCCAACTCTGAAGCCAAACGCCAGGAATTTTTTCTCAAGCATCTAGTCAATTCACTAGGTGAGCGAGCCCTTTTTGCACTGGATGACAAAGGCGTTATAAGGACCTGGAGCGAGGGCAGTCGTAACATTTTAGGTTTTGATGAAGATGAAATTCTAGGCAAGCATTTTTCAGTCCTTTACGAAAAGACCCCACACTCTCAAGAGCTTGTGCAACGAGACCTCGAACAAGCTAGTCAAGTCAAATCGGTATTATTTGAGCGTCAATTTCGCCGTAAAAATAAACACAACTTTGAATGCAGTGTGAAGCTTGATTTGATTCAAGATGATGACGGCAATTCGCTTGGCTTTGCTGTTCTAATTCTAGATTTAACAAAAAGGAGAGAAGCGCTAAAAAATAAAAGCGAACTAGAAAATTTAAAAGAAACCTTCACCCAACTGGTTTCGTCCGTAAAAGATTACGCCATTTTTTTGCTCAGTCCCGAAGGAAATATACTCACCTGGAATGAAGGCGCTCAAAGAGCCAAGGGATACAGCTCAAGTGAAATAATAGGTAAACACTTCTCCACGTTTTACACCAAGGGCGATATCGACCGCAATCATCCCCAATTCGAATTAGAGCAAGCTGTCAAAGACGGTCGTTATGAAGAAGAAGGCTGGCGAATTCGCAAAGACCAAACTCAATTCTTTGCAAATGTGACTATTACTCCAGTGTTTGATTTAGAGAAGAATCACATAGGATTTCTCAAAGTAACGCGCGACTTGACTGAGCGCAAAGAAATAGAAGCAAGCCGAGTAGCCCTTGCAAAATCGAATGAAACTTTCAATTTGCTTGTGGCGGCAGTAAAAGATTACGCCATTTTCTTGCTCAGCCCAGAAGGTAATATTCTCACCTGGAACGAAGGTGCCAGGCGCAGTCAAGGCTATACAGCAGATGAAATAATCGGCCAACATTTTTCTACCTTTTACACCAAAGAATCAATTGAAGGCAATCACCCTCAATGGGAGCTGGAACAAGCAATCGCCAAAGGTCAGTACGAAGAAGAAGGTTGGCGAGTTCGCAAAGATGGAACACAATTTTGGGCTAGTATTTCAATAACTGCAATTCATGATTACTCTGGCACCTTGACTGGTTTTGTCAAAGTTACACGCGATTTGACTGAACGCAGACAAGCTGAGCTTGGACTTAAAAAAGCGCTGATTGAAGCCGAAAGTGCTCGCGATGAAGCCCAGCGAGCAAATCGACTGAAGACAGAATTCGTTGCCACCATATCTCATGAAATTCGCACTCCCATGAGCGGACTTATTGGATTAGCCGAACTCTTAATGCATGAGCCAGACCACGATGAATTGCCCGAAATGGCTCAGCGTATGTTTAATTCATCTCGCAAATTACTTGATGTTTTAAACAGTTTGCTTGATTTTTCTAAATTGGAGTCTGGCAAAGTAACTACAGAAAATCTTTCATTTTCACCAAAGGCTGTTTTGCAAGAGGTAGTGGGATTAGTATCACCATTAGTTCAAGCTAAGAGTCTGACTTTTGAAACAGTAATTACCAAAAGCGTACCTGAGCAAATATTGGCTGATGAAGCGAAAGTACGACAAGTGTTGAATAATTTGCTACACAACGCCGTCAAATTTACCAACAAAGGCAAAATCAGAGTCAAAATTGACCGTCTCGATATTGATGGCATCGACAGTTTGCTTTTCTCTGTTTCGGACACCGGTATTGGTATCAGAGATGAACATAAAAATATGATGTTCGAACCCTTTGTACAAGCGGATCCTTCCTTCACCCGAAAATTTGGTGGTACTGGACTTGGACTTTCAATTTGCCGCCATTATGTAACACTAATGAAAGGTAAAATTAGACTGGAGAGCACCGAAGGAAAAGGTTCTACATTTTATTTTTCAATTCCAGTAAAGGCAAATTCATCCCATGACTGAAAAACTGATACTAGTAGTCGAAGACGATGAAGACTTGCGCTATCTCGCCAAACAGCAATTGAAAAAAATTGGCTTTATGGCAGACACAGCTTGCAATGGTCAAGACGCACTAGAAAGACTGAAGGAGCAAAAATACGATTTAATCTTAATGGATATAATGATGCCAGTCTTGGATGGCGTGAACGCTACCAAACAGATAAGAAAATTAGAAGAGGATAGCAAACATCGCACAACAATCATCGCGATGACTGCCGTTTCTGACAAAGAGCGCTGCTTGAGCGCGGGCATGGACGATTATATTTTCAAACCAATCATGTTGGATAATTTAAAAACACTTGTGTCCAAATGGCTTTAGAAACAGGCACCCTGCCACCTATGGGAAAATCCCCATTGTCCAATTAGGTGCTTGCGACCAAAATTAGGTTGGCGAATGGTGGAGTATCAGTATTAGCGTGCATAGTGCAAATGAGTCTTTCGAGCCTCAGCAATTAGCTTTGAACAATACAAACGGCTCGGTCGATTTCGATCCCTTTGGCGATGTCAGACTCGCTCGCGCCGATAATGCCTTCAATCCTTTTACTTTCACATCGCCACTGAAAACCAATTCGCCATTTAATCTAGATTTCACCAATCCATACGGTCCCCAGTTCGACAATCAGTACAGACAGCAACTACAGCCTCAATGGCAGCCTCAATATGACAATTACGATCCAACTGGATTTGACGACCCTCAAGGTCCAGAATTACAAGAAATACCTAAAAGGTCAGATATCCAAACACCAGACGATCGGGGCAGACCAATCGTCACTGTTCGACAAGGCGAAAGCATTCAGCGCGCCATCGAGCGTGCACCGGAGGGAGCAATAATCAACGTTCAAGCCGGCGTCTACAACGAGCGCATCAAATTTAGTCGGGACAACGTCACTTTGCGTGGCGAAAAAGGCGCGATTATGGACTTTCAGGGTGTCGATACCTCAGGAGGTGCTATAAGAATCGAGAATAGAAAAAACATCACTGTTTCGGGCTTCGAAATCAAAAACATAACCGGGAAATATACCCCAACAGCCATAGCAGTTGATGGCACCAGTCAAAATATTCGCATTTTGAATAACGACATTCATCATGTAGATAATAATTCAAATGCCCATGCCATATCAGTTTATGGGCGAAAATCTACTCCTATTCAAAACATCGAAATTGCAGGCAACAAGGTTCATGACCTGAAGCTTGGCAGTAGCGAAGCGATTGTTGTAAACGGCAACGTTGATGGATTCAAAATCACCGATAATCAAGTCTACAATTCAAACAATATAGGCATAGACATAATAGGCGGAGAAAGAGTTGGCGCTGGCAACGACCGTGCTCGCAATGGACTGGTTGCTCGAAACAATGTATACAACATAAGCGCTGCTGAAAATCCGAAGTATCGCTCACCGTCAGCCGCTGGCATTTATGTCGATGGTGGCATTGATATAAGAATCGAAAATAATAAAGTAGAAAATTCAGATTATGGCATCGAAATTGCCTCTGAAAGAAAAGGCATGAATGCAGAGCGCATAACAGTGCGCAACAACGAACTTACAAGAAACCGATTAGCCGGAATTTCACTTGGTGGAGGAAATTCTTCCAATGGCGGTATCACTGACAGTGTGATCGAGAATAACAGATTGAGCGGCAATAAGCGCGCAATCTGGCGCCAGAGTAATGTTGGACAAGTGGAAATAAGAGATAATATGGAATCTTAATCTGTAGTTAGCGTGGCACATCAAAAACGTTTGGATTAATTCCGTAGCCGTCTAATTTTTTTTCTTCTTCTTTGTTTTCAAAATCAATTTCAATTTTTCGTTTCCATCGCCTTTCATAAACGCGTTGAAACTCATTTTTGATTTTCTCAATTCTCTTGCAATCTTTTAAATTAACCGCAATCAGATTTTTGTTATCAATTAACATATTTAATTCAGGAGCGGTAATATCAGCTTTATGAAAGTCGATTCTACCTACAGGTAATGATGCTAGGGCAGCAAATAAAGCAGGATTACATTTTTTTTCGTCACTCAAGTCTAGCTCCTCAAGATTAGCTAGCCTTTTCAATTTAGAATAATCTGATGAATCCAATTTGATATTGGCCATATGCAATATTTTCAAATTCCTCATTGAACAAAGTGCATCGAACTCTTTTGAGCTGAATGCAAGTCCGCTCACATCCAGATCTTCGATCTTTGTTTTACTTAAGGCAGAAAGACTTCGAACATTTTGATTGCAAGGTAAATCGAGCGATTTAAGCGTTTGTATTTTAGCTATTTTGCTTCCAATATTTTCTGTCATTAAAGGGCAGTGCTCAAATTCAAGCGTTCCAAGTTTTGGAAATCCAACCAGACTATCAATCAAATTATCGGTCAACTGGTCACACCCGCTCAGTTTCAGTTTTTTCAATTTAGGCAATTTAGCAAGCATATCAAAGTCTTTGTTCATCAGTAATTTTGACGATAGTGTAAGTTGCTCTAAATTTTTAAATGTGACAATTTGACTGATCATATTTGAGTCGGCTTTATCTTTATCTACTCTTAAAGATTTCAAGGTGGAGATAGCAAGCAAGTCAGCAAAATATCGTGGCTCGAAAGAATCGACGCGCAACTCCACTTTGTACAAAGGAATTTTGTTAATGTAATGCAAACCACTACCAGTTACTTTGCAGTCTTTCACTTTCAGCGCTGTGAAAAACGCATTCTTTAACTCTATAAAGTGTTCATCGACAGTGCTTTCTTTTGTTTCGACTGTTTCTTCTCTATGAGCTGTGATGAACTCAAATTTGTTGCTCTTGCCCGCAAGATTAGCAAGATCAGAATTTATTGTTTCACTAACCGTTTTATTAATTGAATCGTCTAGCTTTGCATTCTTAGACAAGCTTGTATTTTGAAAATGGTTGTACATAAAAGCAAGAACAACTATTCCAACAAAAGCGGCAGCAAAAGCAAATTTCAAAAGAGTTTTTTGGGTCAAGTCAGGCAGTTTTATTGGACTTAGATTGCGTTTAGTCGGAGCTTCAAGCGCTAGAGGCTCAACAATATTCCGCCCCATTATTTGCTCAAGTGATTTTCTAATAGTTAGCGCATCACTTGGCCGGTCTTTTGCTTTTTTATGTAAACACTGATCAATTAAATCGACCAGCGCTTTAGGTACTGAATTGGAGTCTAAAATATCTGATACCAGTGGTGGAGCAGTATTTTTGTGCATTCTCATTGTTTCAAGTGGCGAATCGCCTTTGAGTGGAGGCTCTCCACAAAGTGTTTCGAACATCAAACAACCCAAACTATAAAAATCTGATTGGGCAGTGACTAAATCTCCTTGGGCTTGCTCGGGGCTCATATAGAGCGGACTGCCAAGGACAGCTCCGGTTATTGTGAGACTTTGATCCGATTCTATTTTTGCTACACCAAAATCAAGCAACTTGACCAGATACTTATCGTCTGTATTTTTTTTATCACTAAGTTCGATGAGCATTATGTTTGACGGTTTCAAATCACGATGAACAATGCCATTTTTATGGGCATGTTCAAGCCCAAGACAAATTTGCTCAAAGATTGGCACAGCAGTTGTGTAATCAACACAGCCGGTCTCTTGAATAAGCTGGGCTAGACTCTTTCCCGATACAAGTTCCATGACCATGTAAGGCAGGTTATCGCCATTTTGAGTCTGACCAAAATCATACACACGAGCGATATTGACATTATTCAGTTTACCGGCAGCCATTGCCTCTCTTTGCAGTCGCACAAGACCCTGCCCTTCGTGGTCGCTTTGCAAAGTTTTTATCGCCACATCTATTTTTAAAATATTGTCGTAGGCTTCATAGACAACGCCTAGACCGCCCTCACCAAGGACACCCTTAATACTATACCTGTCGCCTAAATCTGTTTGGTTGAGCCTTTTAAAATCAGACATCAAGAAATGATACTATATTCCGCTTGTGGCTACTTTCATCTGCTTAGCTTCTTCAGCGCCGCCTAGTTTTTTCATTATCTCGTATCTGTATGTGTAAGCAAATAGTGCAGCAATCGGTGTGCCAAAGCAAACCAAGAAGCCCACGGCGTATGTCGCCATGAGTATCCAATTTAGTTGCTCCTGCAAACCTGTTATAGGCTCAGATAATTCTTGAATCGGTTGCTTTAAATCGGCTATGGGTGAATACATTTTATCTAATTGCTCTTCAATATGACCCAAACGTCTTTCGACGGATGACATGTCACCACTAACTCCTCCTATTTGTGCCTGAACATGCTGCATCTCGCTTCCAACATCCAACATGGGCTTGTGCAAACCTGCAATAGGAGCCTCAAGTCGCATTATCTGCTTTTCTAAGTGAACGACCTTCTCCTGAATGCTAGTAACCGGCTTAAAAATCCACTTAAATGGATTCAAGTCGCCAACTGTAAATCCTTTCTTTTCTTTAAAGGCTTCTTTATCAACCTCCACACCAGGAACTTGATTAACTCCGTCGATCATGTCATTGTCGGTTTTTTCTTGCTGGGCTTTCAGCTTTTCAATCTGAGCTGGATTTTTGAGAGAAGTTGTCATCTCGTTTGCCATATCTTTGCGTTCAACTTTGCTTTCTTCTTTGCAGTAAGCGGGCGAATAGCAACTAGCCCCTGCTGCAAGGAAAATAAAAGTTGCAGAAAGTAATAGAGAATTAGGTCGTTTCATTAAAAATTCCCAGAACTGGGGTCTTTTAAATGCTTAGCATTACTCCAACAATTAAAGAACCGCTTGGCTGTCAACGTTTGACGCTTTAGTTTTTGGTCAATAGAAAGCAATAGCATCACAATATCAGGGAAATCTCGGACAAAAGGCACATTACAAGCCGCGCGATGATATAACGGGTATAGATATGGACTAAATAGAGATTAGTTCTATGCCAAAGTCAAGATTATCAATTGCAATAGTTTGTCTCCTCTGGGCGATTTTTATTGGAATTGGACTTTATTTACTGATGTATCATGAGATTACTCCAGGCGCACAACCAAAAGTACCGCCAATCAAATTTCCTAAAGACAGTAAATTAAAACTGAGTTCTGATAAAGACACTCTTGTGATGTTCGTGCATCCGCAGTGCCCGTGCACTGAGGCAAGCTTAAAACAGTTGTCGCCATTGTCCCTGAAACAAGACCTAAATATTCAATTGGTTCATTACAAACCAAGTAAATTGCCAGATGGATGGAGAGAAGAATGGCAGCTTGATGATTGGACCAAGCAAAAAACGGTACAGGTAATTGAAGACTCAGATGGGCTTGAAGCAAAACGTTTTGATGCCAGAACTTCTGGTCAAACATTTTTATTTGCGCCTAATGGCACTCTTTTGTTCCATGGTGGCATCACCGCAGCCAGAGGAGTGACAGGCGAAAACGAGGGCTTTAATAATCTGTCAAAAGCCCTAGCCCGAGATAAAACAGCAGAAGCTCAAAATCCAAATTTTAAAAAATCGCTTGTCTTTGGATGCAACCTACTAAATGAACGAAACTAACCTCAAAGCTCAATTATTCGACGAGCAGCGCTTGCTCTTTTACAAACGAACTGGTCGACTTTTTGCTGGCTTAATGGTCTGTCAGTGGATTGCAAGCATAGTGCTTGCTTCAGTGTTGGCACCACGAGCCTGGGACGGAATTGTAAGTGCCCCACACACTCATTTGCTTGCTGCTATTTTTCTTGGTGGCATCATCACCATATTTCCAGCCTATCTAGCAATATCAAAACCTGGATGGACAGGCACTAGGCACATTGTCGGCATCGCTCAAATGTGCATGTCGGCTTTACTTATCCACTTAAGTGGCGGGCGAATCGAGACTCATTTTCATATATTCTGTTCACTTGCACTTCTGGCCTTTTATCTTGATTGGCGAGTATTGATAACCGCATCACTTGTAGTGGCACTCGATCATGTTATTCGAGGTGTAATCTGGCCACAATCTGTATATGGCGAAATATTTGTAGAGCCATGGAGATGGCTTGAACACACAGGTTGGATAGTTTTTGAGGACATAATTTTAACCTTTTCTATAAAAGACCATTTAAAAGCAATAGAAGAAAGTGCATCGCGTCAAGCAAGTCTTGAAAAGACCAACGAACGAATTGAAATCAAAGTACAGGAGCGCACTCAGGAGCTTGCCTTAACCAATGAAAAGTTACACGAATTGTCTAGCCAACTGGCAAACTCAAGAGATGACGCTATTAAGGCATCGAGCTTTAAGTCCGATTTTCTGGCAAACATGAGTCATGAAATTCGCACCCCGTTAAATGCTGTGATAGGGCTCAGCGACTTACTTATGCGCACGCCGTTGAGCGACGAACAGCGCGAATTCGCCACTATTATTAACAATTCTGCCGACTTATTGCTTGATTTGGTCAACGATATCCTTGATTATTCCAAAATAGAAGCAGGCAAATTAGATTTAGAACTAATCGAATTCGACATCATCGACCTTGTGGAGAACACTTGCGAAATTGTAAATGAACGTGCCCAAAGCAAGAATCTAACTCTATCCAGTTTCATTGACCCCACTATCTCTCGCATAGTAAAAGGCGATCCCGGAAGAATAAGACAAATCCTGCTTAATTTTCTAAGTAATAGTATTAAGTTTACCCAGCAAGGCGAAATAGTAGTGCAAGCTATGGGCAACCAGCTTCCAGAGCCCGAATCTGGAATGGTTGAGGTCACTTTTTTTGTTAAAGATACAGGTATTGGACTTAGTGAAATTGCTCGCGAGCGGCTATTTCAACCTTTTACACAAGCAGACAATTCAGTTACTCGCAAATATGGCGGCACCGGCTTGGGCCTTGCCATTTCAGAGAAGCTTGTAAATTTAATGCAAGGCAATATCGAATTTGAGTCTATTTACGGGAAAGGCTCTACTTTTGGTTTCAAAGTTAAGATGGAAGCGGTGTTAAAAGAGCCTGGACAATCACTTTCTTGCCCTATTAACGAGTTTAATGCCAATCGCATATTGTTAGTAGATGGACATGAAGGTGTCCAGAATGTGCTTCAATCTTACGCTTCTATTATGGGTGTTAGAGCAAGTGTCGCAAGCGACCTGGACAAAGCACTTGTGATGATGAAAACAGAAAGGTCTCAAGACCCTTTTGATATTGTCATTTTTCTGATGAATCAAAGCAACGAAGACCACTTACTTAAGTTAAAAAATTTGACCAAGCATTCTCAGTTAGAGAAAGTAAAGTTAGCTGTGGTGGCAAGTTCTAATGAGAAAGAATTTGTTCAGCAAATAATGCAAAATGACTTAGCTCACTTCTTTTCGGCTCCAGTCAAAAAATCTAAATTTGTTGATGGTGTAGTTAGTATGCTTAGACAAAAAACAGACGCACCTAAAAAACTAAACCAGTTAGACGAGCAAGAATCAAAGCAAGTTGTCACATCTCTTGTTCTTGTGGTGGAGGACAACGCCGCCAATCAAAAAGTTGCTTTATTGCAGTTAAGAGAGCTTGGCATTCCAGCGCACGCTGTAGGCAATGGCATCGAAGCACTGGAGGCTGTGTCGCGCACACAGTATGCTTTAATCCTAATGGACTGTCAGATGCCCGAAATGGATGGTATTCAAGCCACAAAAGAAATACGAAAAATGGAAACTCTCACGGGCAAACGCTCACCAATTGTGGCAATGACCGCTCATGCCTTGGCAAGCGACAGGTTAGAGTGCTTAACGGCTGGGATGGACGACTACATAAGTAAGCCGGTTAATCAAAAAAAATTAGCTGAAGTAATTGAGCGTTGGATGCCTCGAGTGACAAAAAATACTTTGGACCCGCAGGAAATAACAGGTGATATAGCAAGTAAAAAACGTCCAATTGAATTAGAGACGTTGAAAAAAACTTTCGGCGCCAAAGTGGCTGCAGAATTAATGAGTGACTTTCTGGCTGACTCAAGACGACTTTTGCAAAAACTCGACAATGATCTTGAACTTCAAGATGTTGCAGCCTTAAAAATGGACTTACACGAATTGAAGGGCATGACCGCTAGTCTTTATGCTTCAGAAATAGCAGACTTGAGTCGATTGCTCGAAAAACGTGTTTGCGAAGTCAAAGATAATAATTATAACTGGAGCGCTTACAGTGAGACTGTAGACGAAATAAGATCAGCTTGGATCAGAGCCAAAGACTATATTGAATCGCAGGCTCGAATTTTGTAGAATCAAAATTCGTATCATGTGCAATCAGGGTAAAAAACGTGAAAAATAAAGGAGCTGCTATTGCGGTCTGCTCAATTATTTTAATAATTTCTGCTGCCTATTATTTCAACGCTCAAAGCAACAGATCCGGCACAGACGTTATGGGAATTGATAAAAATTGGTGGGAAGATCCCAATGAGCAAGAAAAAAAGTTTGAAGAGCAATATGACTTCCTTAAAAAAAGCCCCGTAGAAACTAATGCGCCTTCTAATACCAATTCCATTTCGACCGAAGAACTTCGAGATAAAAGCGACCATTACGTAGAGTTGACTCAACTCAAAGAATCGCATTCGAAGCGTTATCTCGCACTCAAAAACGAAATAGCAAATTTGAAAAGCCAGCTTCAAAATTCAGCATCGCCACAAGAAGCGTCTGATCTTAAGCGACAAATTTCCAATCTTCAACGTAAAATGAAAGAAATGAAAGAGGACGACCAGTTTATCCAGTTTATTACAGGTCAATAAAATGCTTAGACAATCAAGACTAGCTGGCTGCCTGGCTTTACTTTCTACCTTAATGGCAGCCACTCTTGCATTGCCTGCATTCAGTGTTGAACCTGATTATTTGAAAGCAGGCATGAATGAATATTACAAAGGTCACTATAATCTGGCACGCGCACAGCTAGAAGAAGCGATTAAGCTGAATTCCAAAAATCAGTTAGCACATTATTTTTTGGCCCAAACACTAGCTGAAATGCACGATAGTAAAGGTGCTCTAGAAGAGTATAAAACCTGCCATCAGCTTGATCCCAACTCCAGTTGCGGGCTAAAAGCAAAACAAGGCATCGATCAATATCGGTCACTTCAACAAGGCAATGCTCAGAAAGTTTTTTCGACTATTCGTCAAAATCGAAGAGCTGGGGCCACGGATCGCATTTCTACTCAAATAGATAAAAACGTAGAAGATAGTCTTGAATCGAGCAAAGTTCAATCAAAAAAGATTATGGACGAAGCACAAAAAGAAATTGAGCGTCTCAAAACCCAGGCACAAAACGACATTGACTCATTGCCTCACTTGCGCAGAAATGGCTATTGGAGGAGCCAAATGCGCCAGCAGATTCAAGAACAATCAAAAGATCGTATCAAAGACGTGATGGACAGAGCCAAAAGCCAAGCAAAGCTAATGGAAAAAGACGCTGAATCAAAAGTAGAATCTCTCCAGAGCTTGAAGCAAGGATTTAACTCCAGCTTAAATTCCGCATCCAAGAAAGGCACAAACATTGCACCAGAGGGTACTAATGTGTATGTGCGAAATTACGAACATAAGAAATAATCGTTTTTGCCTTGCATGCCCTCAATCAGGAGCTTTTTCGTCTATATTTTGAGAAAGGACGAATCTTATAAGCAACCGGGTCTTGCAGAGCGATAAAGTTCGACTTGTTTACTATTTCACAGATATTGGTATCGATATTGTAGGCAAGAGCAGGCAAAACCGCCCAAGCACTCAAAAGAAGGCTTCCCCAGAGCCCCCCAAATTTAATTAGCAGAGGATAAAACTTCGATGCACTTACCCTCCAAAAGCCTCATAGGTTGCTTAACCAGCCTGTCATTTCTGGTATTCAGCACTGTTGGCGTTTTTGCGCAAGAAGACCAGGGTGTTTTTTCTAAGATTGAAGAGTGTGTCAAAAAGTCTTATCCACACATCAAAATAACGCGTGAGCAAAATAAACTACATTTCGAATCCAAAATCAAAGTTTTTGTTGGTTACTACAGCAAAGAGAAAATGCAAGTGCCTGATGCAGGCGGTATCATGGGTGATATCACACTTGAAAATGGCGAATACTCAAGCAAAGATAAACATTTACTTTCAGTGGAGCAAAACGAAGGTGTAATGTCGACTTTGAAGTTGGCTCCCTTTAACAAAAACCACAACAAACATATAGTGGCAAAGCTTTATTTCCCCACTGATACCAGTTTTGAGTTCAAAGAGAATTTGAAATCAATTATAAAATCTTACGGTACAAGCAACTCTCGCACTAGTGAATTGAGCAGAGACGAACTGCACAAAAAAGCCATGGAAGAAAGTCAAAAAGATGTTTCTAATTGGGTTGAAACATCAAATTTGCAGGAACAGCTAGACTTGGCTCTGGATGCGATGAAGCGTCACAACTGGGAAAGTGCCAGAAGACATTATCGTGCAGCAGCTTTGATTGCACCGGATCAATTTGATTTTTATCCTAAATATTATGATGCATGCACGCGTACTGGATTTTGGGGAGAGGCGCAAGATGTTGCAGCCAAGCTGGTGCAGACCTCACCTGAAAACGAGCGTCTGTACATTGAAAAATACGCTGATGCGCTTGTCGCCAACAGAAACGCAACAAAGGCTACTGAAGTTTTGCGCAGAGCGCTTGAATTATCAATGGATGGAAAGCAAAAAACGCGGCTCTATCACGCCTTACTACAGATTGCCATAAACAAACACGACGATGAGTTGATCGAATCAACTAGTGAAGAGCTTTTAAAAATTTCCCCAGACGAAGACGATGTCAGGGCCAGACTTTTAGAAATCCGCAAGAAAAAGAAATCGTAAGAGTGAGATAATTACTTCCATCTCCCACACACGAGGATGCAAAGATGCCTACAGTTTTTGACGAAAAATTAGAAAGTCTCGAAAAGTCTTTTCGTGCCGAATCTTTTCCGCAATTCAGCGAAGTTCGCGAAGCATCCGGATTTGTAGTCGACACACTTGACATAGCCTGGTCTGCCGCCAAATCCCTTTTCGGCGACAAAGCTACTCCTGATCATGCCATCGAAATTTATGACCGCATGATTTTGCGAATCGAAGCTGTCCAAGCTCAAGAAAGTGACGATGAAGAATTCGGCGACGAAGACGAATACGAAGAAGACTAATTTTCTAGTCTTTTAAGCAATAAAGCACATGCAGCCGGCTCGAACCCATGTTCAGTCGGCTTTCTTTCTTTTTGGTACTTTTGCAAGTGCGCTTTAGCCTCACTCTTGTTTTTGGCTAAATATCGCTCAATACCCATCCAGAAATCTTGGTTGGGATAAGCTTCCTGCAAAAACTTGTCTTTAGGAATAATGCCCTCAAAAAACTTAAATATAGTCACAGGGTTATAACCGTATATATTCTTGTCTGATTTTTCAGGCACAAGCACGGCAGCGCTTTGTCCCATTATTCTTTTGTGCACCCATGTATATACATCAGACATATTTTTCTGTATCTGACAATTCGTGTGTCTAAAGCCTGGCTCGCCTGGACCTGAAACGATATCTTGCATTTCCTTCATATCGCGCTCAAAGTCTTTTGAATCCAATTGCAAACCAAGACTATAAGAAAGAATCATAGCCCAGTCTTCGGCGTGCAAACTGCGCGCCTTAATTTGTGTTTGCGTTTTTGAATCAATTGCATCTCTAAGACTAGACAAAATAGAAAAAGAGTCCAGCACTATTCTTTTTGCAAGATTCAAGTCACCTTTGACTAAACTTGAGTGCAAGACCTCTTTTGCATACTGCGAGTTGAAGAAATTTTCATTACCAAGTGCCTTTTTTTGATATAAATCTGCCGCACCAATTAGAGTTTGATTTTGCGGATGCGCAGATGAAAACACAAGTACGCCCTCTTTTGCATCATCGGCAAACCAGCCCACTTCGTGTATTTGATCAAGACCTCCATCCCCCACAGAGCAAGTAGAAATAGAGACAAAGACTGGTTCTTTAACCGGCTTTAGATGAATCTTTTCGTCTGACCAGCCACAATAAACATCGCCATAATAATCGTCATAAGAACGCGCTTGCAAATAACCTGGCTTGTCGAATTTTACAAAGCCACTTATACAGCCATTTTTCATTGTCAGAAAATTACCTGATTGCGGCATTACTCTTTTGTAGTCGACCGAAGTCAAATCTTTATAAAGCCATCCACCAGTAGGTCCCAATGGATGTGCAGACTCTCGCCTCACTGATGCTGAGTCGTTTTTACTACAAACAGAATTAAGCGGACGTTCTTTTGAAATAGACTGGTATTTTTCACTGCCGGGTCGTATATCCAGACTACAAGCGCTTAATGTGAGTGCAACACCTAAACTTGCCAATATTTTAAAATTAAAACTTGTGCTCATTTCTAGATTCTTCCCATTTTGCCAGATTGAAAGTCTTGAATAGCCTGAAATATTTCCTCTTTGGTATTCATCACAAACGGTCCATAACTTGCAACCGGTTCATTAATTGGCTCTCCAGCCATTAAAAGCAAACTCGAATCTTTCAGTACTTCAAGAAGAATGGTGTCGCCTGCGGTGTCCATAAGAAGCAACCTTGGCTCATCTGACACCGAAGCTTCACCTATTTTTAGCGAACCATTCATAAAGAGAAAAGCGCTATTAAAGCCTGTCTCTATGGGTAACTCTATTTTGGAGCCGGCAGCCAATTTCAAATCTATTAGACTAACAGGTGTGAAAGTACTTGCAGGTCCTATAGTTTCATTTAAATGTCCAGCTATAATGCGAGCGACACTGCCCATTTCGTCCAGCTTCACTTGTGGAATTTCTGAATTCAAAAGTGTTTGATAGCGAGGGCTCGTCATTTTATGAGCTTTGGGCAAATTGACCCAGAGCTGGATCATTTCAAACTCGCCACCATTTTTCGAAAATTCGCGCTCATGCATTTCTTCATGAACCACTCCAGATCCAGCAGTCATCCACTGCACATCACCTGGATGAATAATACCTTGATTGCCTGCTGAATCTCTGTGCTCAACGCTGCCTTTGTAGGCAATAGTGACAGTCTCAAATCCACGGTGTGGATGCTCGCCCACACCGCGTGGTTTTCTGCTTGCTTCAAAATGAGCGGGACCTGCATAATCTAGCATCAAGAATGGGTTAATGTCTTTGTCAACTCCGCAAGAAGGAAAGAAATTTCGCACAGGAAAGCCATCTCCCACCCAGTGAGAAGAGCCTTGACGATTTACTGATTTGACTTTTTTAGTGTTCATTTAATTGTCTCCGCGTGATGCCCCAGCTTGTGCAAAAGCTCTATTAATGTATTTCTCTCTTGCTCGCTAAGAGGCGACATGATTTGCTCCATATCATGTGAGTGCTGTTTAAACGCTCGCTCAATAAGCTTTTGACCTTTTTGCGTTAAGGACACAACTCGCGTGCGTCTGTCGTCTGGATCGTTTTTGCGCTCGACCAGCCCCTGTGACGCGAGTCTATCTACCGCCGCAGTCATCGAACTGCTGGTCAATAGCACTTTGTTTCCCAGGGCATTTATGGGCAAATCGCCTTTGTGCAACAAAGCCTCAAGCACTCCAAAATCGGATACGCCAAGTTCAAGCGACTGGATGCAGCGATGAGCATATGTCTCCACTGAGCGGGCTGTTTTCCAGAGAATGAGCCAGGCATGAATGCCGCTTGTATTTGATTTTGGCTTTGTTTTTTTCATTTTTGTTTGATTTCCGATATTTCGATATCGAGATATATTATATCGAAGTTTCCTACCTGGAGCAAGTCAAGATGCCAAACAGGCTTCAAACCCTCTAGAATTAACAGATGCAAAGCAAAAATCAAAAGGCTTTATTGTGGATTTCTCTTGCCATAATCGCCGCCTCAATCGAGCCGATTGTGGTCAAACTGGGCTATGCAGGCAATATCACCCCTGCTGAATTGCTTGTGGTAAAAAATATAACTGGCGCCATTTTGATAGTGCCAATGACCTGGTCTTTTGTAAAACTGCGCTGGATTGGCTGGAAAAACGTGCAAAAGATTTTGGCTGTCGCTTTACTTTTGCTCTGTACCAATACACTCACTCTTTTCGCTCTGCAATCAATTAGCGCTGTATTGATGATTACAATCATCACGACAACACCGGCACTAGTGGCACTTATGAACGAGCGAATAGGTAGAGACGTTTTGGCGCCAACATTTTGGCTAGGATTTTTATTGTGTTTTGCAGGCGTAATCATGAGCTTAAATTTTGGCGATATCACTTTTAGCACGATGGGACTAGTGATGATTTTTGGTGCTGTCATAAGCTCGACTTGTTATCGTGTGCAAATGGAAACAACCACAGCCGAATTCTCACCAGCTCTGGTTTCGACCTACACTTTTTTGATTAATGGATTAATAACACTCTTGTTTATAGCTCCTTTTGTGGGTATGCCAAAAGAAGCTAGTTACGGCATCGGCACTTGGATTGGACTTGCAGCGGCTGCAGCCAACGTAGCCTTTTTATATGCGCTAAATTTAGTCGGTTCTACTCGTATCTCACTATTAAATATGTTGCAACGACCAGCCATGGTAGTAGCAGCAGCAGTTGTTTTGCACGAACCCTTAACCTGGCAGACAATAGTCGGAGTCCTGCTTGCCACCGTTGGTATCCGACTGGCAAAAGTAACTAAGCGAGTGCACAAAGACGAAATACTACCCGCTACAGACTCTGTTTCAGTAGTCGGGGAAACTGAACTCGGTTGTGATAAGCTAAAGCAATGAGTGAAGAAGCTACAACGCTGGAAGAAAAAACAGCCGACGAAACTAAAGTCGACGCCACTATTTTAGTTGAAGAAACTAAGCCCACCACACAAAGCAAGGCTAAATCCACTGGAAATGGCATGGAAGGTCAACTTGCATATTTGAGTTTGTTTTCGCTGCCTTTTGGTTATATCGTAAGCTCTTTGCCGGGACAGTATGCAACTCACGCTACATTTGCCATGGTTGCTCTATTTGTAATATCTTCGATGAGCACATCGGTTCAAAATGGACGCTATACCGGATTTCTTTTTGCCCTGCTATGGGCATGCGCCAGCATCTTCTTCTATAACATGCGCGGCATTTGATTTAAAAAATCAGCTTATCTTTTAGCTGGAACGAATTCGATATTTTGCAACTGTCCTCCAGGTTTGCGATTCACCTGGATGTTATAACCTAGACCCTTATTGTCGTACTGATTAATCTTAAGAGCCATATCTAACTGCTGCTGCGCCAAGAAATCATTCTGTCCTTCAATTGTGGCTGGAAAAGTGCCTGCGGTTTTTGCTTCTTGCATTCTTTGCACTGCGTAGTCCATTATTTGACCAAAAACTCCGCCGGCAGTAAAAGTTTTATCGATACCATTTTGGTCATCTGAAATACTGTCTAAGGTCTGAGCGGCTGCTTTTGCTCTTGTGTCTAAATCTGCCATGGGAATGTTCCTTAAAAAACGAAATAATTGGGGGTTAGGGGGGTTTGAATACACCCATCCTATAAGCCAGCCAGTTGTCAAGCTATGGTGAAAGCCGCAAGCGTCTGTAAATTTGGCCGGAAATCTTGCTATTTAATGTTTCGGACGAACTCGAAAAGTTCAGCCAAAGTATTATCCATACTGGTTATTTCGGCTTTCAGGTCTTCGATCATCGCCACGCGGTCGTCTATAAGTCCAATATCGAACTTAATTTTGCCATTGCGCTTACCAGACAAATGCTCTTCGCGCTCTTTCTTATTCATTCTATGACCGCCATGCACAAGACAGTACCCATTGGATTCCCAGCGCTCAACTAATGCCTGGCGCCTTGTAAGTCCTGATTTATTAGTGGTCGAAATGGTATTTAAATAAGTCCAAACACTGTCTGGATAGAAACCATCAGAATTATCGTTATAAATGATATGTCCAAGTAAGTTTGGCAGACCAGTTTCCAGTCGGTGTTCTCTGCGCATGTTTTTCAAAGCCAAAAGAGCAAGTGCAGCTTGACCGCTACCCTCAACTACATCAACGGTGGCTGGCGCTCTGAAGTCGACTTCACCAAGAGCAAGTGAACCAGACAAAATGCCAGTGACACCACCGGCGATGAGGTCACCATACGAGTTGTATTTAATTGCTCGATCTTGATGTTCAGCAATAGTGGCTTTAATTGCCTCGGCGCCAGCTTTTTGTCTATCGACATGATTGATAGCCCTGCGCATATCAAAATGGTAAGAAAGAATTTGCTCATTCATTTCTTGCTTGCCGAAAATAATATTCAATTTGCCATCGGCTGTGGCTCTGTCCGATGTTTGCATTATTTGCTTGTAATTCAGCAGTTTATTTTCGATATTCCATGCGCGTATCATAAGCTGCGTGTCAGGCGTAAGTTCACCTGCAAGCGATGCTGTTTTCATTGCTTCTTTGCGATGAGCATGCTCGTGCGCTTGCCTCATAATTGGATTTTTAGAATGATGAGGAAGAGTTGGCTTGGCTTGAAGCGGTGTTATAGTGCCACTAATTGATGAAATAAAAAGCGAAAGCGAAAGAGCTGCAAAAACTTGCTTTTTTATCGCGCCCAACACAGTTATTCCTCGATTATTTAGATGCTTCAACTTCGGCACAAGGCATACACAATTCAACAAAATTTTTGTCATATCCAGTCGTGGTGGTGTATTTCCAACATCTGCCACATTTTTCACCTTCTGCTTTGAGAACGAAAATATTCATGCCGTTTTCAGAAAGTTCGCTAAGTGGTTCCAGAGATTCAAGTTTGGTTGGATTAGTAGAACTTTTTCCATTTTCCACATGCGCTTGCGAAGTGATAAAAAATCCGGGCAAGTTTTCGCCAAGCGATATTATTTTATCGCTAAGACTAGAGTCTTCCACTTTTATAAGAACCTGGGCTTCGAGTGAACTGCCGATTTTGCGAGCGGCTCGTGCTTGCTCAAGCGCCTTATTGACTGTGTCTCTAGTGATTATTAGCTCGCTCCAGAACTGATCCAAATTAGGGTTCAATAAATTCTGATCCACCAAAGGAAAGTCAGCAAGCAATACGCTCTCTTCACTAAACGATTCAGTTTTAAGTGCAACAGGCACATGTTGCCAAATATCTTCAGCCATGTGAGGATTGACTGGAGCAAGCACGCGAACCAATACGCTCAACAATTTTGCAAGCACTGTCTGAATCGAACGACGTGCCTTAGACTTTGAGGCGGTGGTGTAGAGCGTGTCTTTGGCTATGTCGAAATAGAAATTGGATAACTCGACATTACAGAAGTTTTGCAGCAATTGATAATATTTGAAGTACTGGAAATTATCGAAATCGCGGATAATTTCTTTGAGCACTTCTTGCGAGCGATGCAAAATATATTTGTCTATATCTTGCAACTCTTCATAAGGGACTGCATCTTTCGCTGGATCAAAATCATACAAATTGCCCAGCATATAACGAGCAGTGTTGCGCAATTTCTTATAAACATCTGCAAGTTGAGCAAGTAGATTTTTGCCGCAGCGTATATCGTCTGTGTAGTTAACCGAAGCTACCCAAAGACGCAATACATCGGCTCCATATTCTTTTATTACTTGCTGTGGCTCGACTATATTGCCAAGCGACTTGGACATTTTGCGACCGGTTTCATCAACAACAAAACCGTGCGTCACAACTGTATTGTAAGGTGCCCGACCATGCAGGGCAACACTTGTGAGCAGTGAAGATTGGAACCAGCCGCGATGCTGGTCTGAGCCTTCTAAATACAATTCAACTGGCGTACCCTTAAGATATGGTCGAGCATCAACCACTGCTGAGTGCGTGACTCCCGAGTCAAACCATACATCCATGATGTCTGTTTCTTTTTCAAAGTCTGTTTTATGACACTTGTTGCATTTGGCTGTGTCTCCAAGCATTTCTTGGGGTGTTAATAGCCACCAAGCATCTGATCCTGCTAAGCGACCATCGTGCTCGATAGTTTCATATGCGGTGGCAACCTTTTCCATTGACTCAGCCGTCATAAGCGGTTCGCGACAACCTGTGCAATAAAAAACAGGTATTGGCACGCCCCAAACGCGTTGTCTAGAGATACACCAATCGGCGCGATTTTCGACCATCGAATAGATTCTGTTTCTACCAGATGCTGGAACCCAGGTTACTTGATCTATTGCTTCAAGCGCTTTTTGTCTAAATCCATCCACTGACGCAAACCATTGCTCAGTAGCTCTAAAGATCAAAGGCTTCTTACAGCGCCAGCAATGCGGATAACTATGAGAGTATGTCTGATGGTTTAGCAGAACACCTATCTCTTTTAAGTGTTCGACTATTTTTACATTAGCCTCGTCATAACGCAGTCCGTTTGCTACAGGTCCTGCTTCTTCAGTCAAGATGCCGCGTCCGTCTATAGGCGAGACTATGCCTAAATTGTATTTTTGACCTATTTCAAAGTCTTCAGGACCATGTCCAGGAGCTGTGTGTACACATCCAGATCCAGTATCGTCAGTAACATGTGTGCCCAAGATTACACGACTTAGTCTGTCTAAAAAAGGATGCTTGCACTCAAGCATCTCAAGATCAGCGCCTTTGCATGTTCCTAGCACTTGGCCTTCGATACCGGTTGTTTCTTGAAACTTCTCGCGCAATTTGTCTACTACTACAAGAACACCATGCTCTTTGGTATCGAGAAACTCATAAGTAAAATCAGGATGTAGACAAACAGCCAGATTACCAGGCAAAGTCCAGGGAGTAGTGGTCCATATTACAAAGTGGACTGTTTTGTCTTCTTTTACAAACGCTGGTATTTTGCCCGTTTTGTTTTGCGAAGCTTTTTTATCCAGCTCGAATTTTACAAATATAGAATGTGAATTGTGCTCTGCATATTCGACTTCCGCCTCAGCCAGAGCGGTTTCGCAGGTCGGACACCACTGAACAGATTTAAGACCTTTATATAAATAACCAGCCTGTGCCATTTTAGAAAAAACGCGGATTTGGGCTGCTTCAAATTTTGGATCGAGTGTGACATAGGGATTTTCCCACTCGCCCCAGACTCCAAGACGTCTAAAGTTAGCCTCCTGACCGGGCAAATTATGCAAAGCAAATTCGCGACATTTGGCTCTCAGTTCTACCTGAGTCATCGAGCGTCTGCCGCCTTTGACGTTTTTGCAAACAGCGTTTTCGATAGGCAGACCGTGACTGTCATAACCTGGCACATAAGGGCTATAAAAGCCACGAGCCGATTTATAGCGAGTAACTATGTCTTTGAGAATTTTGTTTAAGGCAGTGCCTATGTGTATTTTGTCCGAACTGAGATAGGGCGGACCATCGTGCAAAACGAATTTGGGTGCGTCTTTGCGCTTCTCGACCGACTTTTGATAAATCTTGTTATCTTGCCAGTATTGTTGAAACTCAACTTCGCGAACGGCGCTGTTAGCCTTCATCGAGAAGTCTGTCTGAGGCAAGTTGAGATTATAATTTTTCTTCTGTTCTTTTGAGTCGCTCATTGCATTTTTCCTAAAAACAAAAACGCCAACGCTTATGCGCTGGCTTAAGTATCGATACTAAAAGAGCCAGCTACATTACTGCACAATAATGATAATCAAAGTGTCATCGCCACGCTGGCGATGTAACATGAAAGAATCGAAAGTATGAGTAAAGCTGCTCACTGCTATAGAATCGAGAAGGGCACTGACTCAGGATATAAAAGGTAGAGCCGGTCGTCAAGAAAAGCGGCAGAACAAACGATAGAATTAGTTACAGTTCATTATTTAAGGAGTCCAATTTGCGAACTGAAAGACTGACAGCACTTAAGGCCGCACACGCTGCTGGAGCATTGCACAAAGAAAAGCTTGGCAATCTCACATGCATTGATTACAAGAGCGCTTTCAATTTGGTGACCGAAGTAGATAAAGCAGCAGAGGCGATGATCCTTGAAATTTTAAAAGCCGAGTTTCCAAACGACAACTATCTGGGTGAAGAAACCGGAGCAAGCCAAGTATCTGACAATGGCAGACGCTGGCTTATAGACCCTCTCGACGGCACTACTAATTATGCTCATGCTTATCCGTTCTTTTGTGTGTCGATAGCGCTTGAAGAAGAAGGTGAAATCACACTTGGCGTAGTGCACAATGCTGTTTCGCAAGAATTGTTCTGGGCTGAAAAAGGGCTTGGAGCGAGGTTAAACGATAAAGTAATCTCTGTTTCTTGCAATGCCACACTTGGCACATCTTTGCTTGCCACAGGCTTTCCGCCAGACACCAAAAATAATCGCCATCACAATATGACCGAGTTTACTACTATTACAGACGCCTCTCATGGTGTTAGACGTGATGGATCTGCAGCTCTCGATTTATGCTTTGTCGCTTGTGGACGTTTGGATGGATTCTGGGAAAAGAAACTAGCCCCATGGGACGTCGCCGCTGGCAGCCTCATAGTGCGTGAAGCAGGCGGTCGAGTAACCAATTTAGAGAACGGGCCTCTAGATATGGATTCGGGCCATATTCTTGCCACCAATAATCTCATTCACAAAGAAATGGTGGATATTTTCCAATCTGTCTAAGGCTTAACTTGCCAATTCAAGGTTTGTCCGGCTAAAAATGGTTTTACAGTGCCGCAGGTCTCAGGCACTGTCCATGGCTCTTTTGCTATTTCTATAGAATGTTGATTCAAAGGCAAATTATAAAATTCGGCTGCAAACTGTGATGTGAATGCTTCCAGCTTAGAAATGGTGCCATAATCTTCAAATATTTGACACAATGCCGGCACCAATACTGGTGCGGTATAAACACCAGCAGCGCCACAAGCGTTTTCTTTGGCTGAAATAGCATGAGGAGCGCTATCCGAGCCCAGGAAAAACTTAGGATTACCACTAAGTGCTGCATCGATAATTGCTAATCTGTCTGTGGGACGCTTAGCCACTGGCTTGCAAAAAGCGTGTGGATTGAGTCTATCTCCAATAATGTCATCGAGAGTTAAATACATATGATGAACAGTAAGAGTACAAGCCACATTTTTAGGCAAAGCTTTGACGCATTCTATGGCATCTCTAGTGGTGGCATGCTCCAGCACTATTCTTAGTTTGGGAAAATTCATTGCGATATCTTTCAAGATAGATAGAAATTCAGTTTCTCGATCCAATGAAAATGCGTGGGGCATTTCTCCATGTAAACAAAGAACCAGTCCGCTCTCTTCCATTGCCTTATAGACAGGATAGAGAGCTTTAAAATCAGACACTCCACCGTCTGAATTAGTGGTGACACCATCAGGGTAGAGCTTGCCAGCAATTGTGCCAGCTTGCTTCAAACCGTCAATTTCGGAAGCTGATGTAGATGGTACTACTTTGAATGTCATCAAAGGTGCAAAAAATTTACCTTTTGATTTAGAAAGTACTTCCATAATTTGCTGGCGATAGTTTATTACATCGTTGGCACTTAAAATAGGCGGAGTCAAATTGGGCATGACTAGCGCGCGTTCGCACTGCATAGCAGTATAAGGCAAGACAGATTCAAGCATTTCACCTTGCCTGAGATGAACATGCATATCGTCAATCTTGCGTATACGCAACTTGCTTGCTCCTTGATTTATCGTTTGATTTATCCAAAGATTTTTGTTTTAAAATTGCCGATAATTCACGGCAGATATCTAGTGGAAGCGTGGGCCCTCTATAGACAAGACCAGTATAAACTTCTAGCAATGATGCGCCTGCCGTCATAAAATCATATGCATCTTTGCCTGTTGAGATGCCACCACATCCGATGATGATTTGCCAATCTTTTTTCTTAGCATTCACGCTTTGACATAGTTTTATTGCTTTCTCTTTAAGCGGCGCACCACTCAGTCCACCCATTCCGATTTCTTTTATGCGTTGTGGACTGGTTTTTAATCCATCCCTAGTTGTTGTAGTATTGCCACAAACAAAACCAGCGATTTTATATGTGCCTGCCGCATCTACAATAAATTCGATAAACTCGGTGGTGCTATCGGGCGAAAGTTTGATTAAAATTGGAATTTTGGTTGAATTGAATTTTTGCAATTCTTGCATGAGAAGACGCATTTGATCGCCTTCTGTCACTATTCCTTCTTTTGTATTAGGACAACTTGCATTGACCGTCACATAAGTAATAGGCAGTCCTCTAATTTTGTTAAAAGTATAAATCATGTCTGCCACTGCCGCTTCGCCCACGATGGCAGGATCATTTGTTTTAGCTATATTCAATCCTATAGGCAGACTGAAATGCGCATCGCCGAGTCGCTCGGCAACAGCATCTGCACCATGTCCGTTCAAGCCTAATCTGTTTATGGCAGCTTCGTCTTCAGGCAGTCTAAACAGTCTTGGCTTAGGGTTTCCATTTGTAGCCCGTGCACAGACCGAGCCAATTTCAGCAAATCCAAATCCAAGTGCTCCAAGCACCTCTGTAAGCTCGCCATTCTTGTCGAACCCAGCTGCCAGCCCAATTGGATTTGCAAGTGGACGACCAAACAATTCACAACTCAAGTCTGAGCCGTTATATACAAGACCACCACTGGTTTTAGCCAGAATTTTTCCATAGCTTTTCAAAATAGAATGCACCAGAACATGCGCTTGTTCAGGATCCATTTGAAAGAGCAATGGACGAATAATTTTCTGGTAGCTCATCACTATAGACTAGACCTAAAAAGGAGCGGTGTAAAGCCTTAAAACCTTCCTATTTCTTATTGATAAGCTTGCTATAGCGACCAGTCCAGGCAGCTATGGCCACACCTAACACTTCAAGTAACATTTGGGGCGAATCGGTAAACACATTCACTTTAGAACCTTCCACATTAGTCCAATTTATCGGTATCTCAGTAATTTTGTAATTACGGAGCCTAGCTACATAAAGAACCTCGACGTCAAAAGCAAACCTATCCAGTCTTGTGACTGAAAAAATGTCGTGCGCCATTTCTTTCTTGAAAAGTTTAAAACCGCACTGGGTGTCATAAAATCCTGGCAGCAAAAGCCCCTGAACGATTGCGTTAAATGTATTGCCAAGATATTTGCGATAAGCAAGAGCATTTACTGTTCTTCGCTCATCGGGTTTAGCTCTAGAACCAATAGCGATATCAGCACCGTCTTTGATACTATCGAGTAATTTTTCCAATTCTTCAATTGGCGAGGAGCCATCGGCATCATCGAACAAAATCAGGTCGCCTGATGCAGCCAGCATTCCAATTCTAACTGCATGCCCTTTTCCTTTGTTTGGCACATAAGAAATCAGTCTCACTTCGGGACTTTGCTCAGAAAAATCATCGACATAGTCGGCGGTGTGATCATAACTGCCATCATCGACCACAATTAATTCAAAAGAAGTAAAACGCGATTTCAAGTAGTTATAAACCAATGCCAGAGTGTGGGGCAAGCGCCTCACCTCGTTGTAAGCAGGAATAATGACAGAAATCTGCGGCATCTTAAAAGTATGCCACACCAAAGACTCTAATTAGCGTCTCAATAAGGGTCCGTAACTGTTTGATGGAATGAATTTTTGAGCGTCAAATCCTTGCTGTTTGAGCTGATAGAAGGAATCACCAGTTCGCATTATCTGAGTGTTATTGCGCCACATCCAAGCTCGATCTTTGGCATTATTTGCATCTAGTCCCAGACCGTCGCGAGTCCAAAAGCGCGCCACCGCTGGAGCCAGTAAACCTTCACCATCAGTACTAATCATATAGCGATTACTAGTCAAATCTGAGCCTGTCAACCATCTGTAAGGTGCGTTAACAAGCTCTGAATCAGCAGTTCTGTTAATCACATCGCCAACTACGCGCGTGCCTTCAAATCCTGCCATGTAACCATAGCCAGCCCAAACAGCTTTTGGCATATTAGCTCTAAAAGCAAGCGGAGTAGAACTTGCGATTGTATCCGCCACTGTAGCATTCGACCAACCGAGTTTGGTAGTCCATGACTGAGGTAATGGTCTGCCATTGGCAAAGTGCAACATGCTCGAATATAAAGCTGTACGTCCAGCAAATTCTGTAAGTGCCGTACCCCAAGATTTTTCACTGAGATTTTTCATTGTGTCGTTAGCGCCAAGTATTGCACCCGCACCTATTGCATAAGTAGCAGGTCTCATGGCGTTATAAGTTCCAGCAATTATTGCTGGCACTCTTGGATTTGTTATGGCCGGCACCAACGGCAGCATCTTGCCTGCCACTCCTATAGGCGCTATAAGACCGGCTAAAGCACCTTCTTTTGCTCCAGCTAAAGCTGGATTCCAGAAGTCTCTTGTGACGGCATAATTTATACCGCCGTTTACTAACCCGCCGACCACGGAGCCCGTGACCGCAGCGGCCATGAGACCAACTCCAACATTCACCGCCACGCCACCAGGCACTGCACCAAACACAGTAGTGAAGGCAAGGGCGCCACCTATGGTGGCAGCAAGACCCGCACCAAACATAGCAAGAGACTGCCAATTTCGCTTAGTCCAGCCCCACATGCCGGGTTCGGTGATACTTATTTTGCCGTCAAGATCCAGTTCTTTCACTGCGGCAAGTTGCGGACAATTCTGTTTTACTTCCTTCAAAATCATATTGGCGCTTGCATAATTGCCTTGAGCAGCATCGTACAAGCCCTCTGCCAGCCGCATTCGGTTATAATCAAAATTCAATTCTTGATTGCGAACATTGCGCGATACTTCTATCCATTTGAGTTCGCGATTGATACTTTCTACTTGCAAATATTTCTCGCTGGTTTTATTTGTTTCGCCAGAAAGAAATGTTTCTCTGTTCTCGTATGGTACACCAAGGGCTTGAAGACGAGCTTTCAAAACTGTTTCTTGTTGATTCAGTGGGGCAAGCGCACGCTCGACTGCTTGTTTTTTAGAATTATATGCATCTTTAACTTGGGTGAGCAAAACTTGAGCACCAGGGGTGCCATCATCTGCTTTGGCACCAAAATTTCCTTTTTCTAGAGCGGCAAAGAAACTGGTTAAATTGGTTCCCATAGCAGCAGGGTCATAATTACCATCTTTTTTCATCTGGGTAAACGAGCCGGACAAGAAGGCATTGCGATCAAGTCCCTGGTCTAAATTAGTATTAGGTTGAAGCATCGCGTCAAGCTGGTCACCATACTGTGCACGAGCTTTGATTAAGTAAGCTTGAGCTTCTGGATAATCCTGGCGTCTGTATGCCATTTGAGCGTATTTCAATTTAGCAATTCCAGCCAACTGAGCTTGCATTTGAAGTGCAGTTTGCGACTCTGGATTAGCATTGTTTACAAGTCGGCTTGCAAGAGATCCTATGTCTACCTGGTCAGCTAATTTTGCTGCTTG
>JACCDG010076802.1_pt1 | contig 32470 bp, 29 predicted proteins | sample 7442471 | NCBI WGS metagenome assembly JACCDG01 (sample SAMN15323444, study PRJNA562643) | freshwater metagenome | isolation source: river surface water | place: USA:Blue River Watershed | collected 2017-08-17 | reverse complement strand
TCTTTTTGCAACCCCATGCAATCACACCAACGTTGTTTATGTATGATAATACATTCTTGACGTTGATCGATTTCAGAATAATTTGATTTACAAAAAGTAGTAGCTTGATACTTATAATATTCACATTGCAATCTTTGATCAATGTCGGATAATGTTCGATGGACTTTAATATTCAAGTTTGGAGCTGTTTTAAAGCTACTAGCAGCGTCAAGCGACAGAGTTAATAACACCAGCATGCCCACTAGCATATACACCAGCATTAACGTTCTTTTATAAGACTTAAAAATTCCGAAACTCATATATCAATTACATACACTTAAAAGTCATATAGCTTTAGTATAGTAGATTATAAAAAAAATTTATGACCCGGGCTTATATTATTTTTCAACCCCTTGTTTTATAGATAATTTTTTCTCGTAAATTAAATGATAATAATTTAATATGATAATAAAAAATTAAAAAAAAATAAAAGGACTAAAAATTATGCATATTTTGATCACCGGTGGTACAGGATTTCTTGGTTCATGCTTGTGTAAAAAATTTAAAGAACTAGGATTCAAAGTTTCTATATTAACTAGAAAATTAACAAGCGCGCCTAAACTTACGCAAAGTTTTGAATTGATAAACAGCTTAGACAACACCAATCAATCTTATGATGTAATTATTAATCTTGCTGGTGAGCCTTTAAATAAAAGACGCTGGAACGATAATGTAAAGCAAGAAATCTATAACAGTAGAATTAACACAACTAAACAAGTTATTAACTTTATAGAAAAATCTCAGATAAAACCAAAATTATTAATCAGCGGCTCAGCTATAGGCTACTACGGTGAAGATTTACATAAAATGTTCACTGAGGAGACTACGCCTGCTGATAGCGGATTTACCCATAAGCTCTGCCATGATTGGGAACAAATAGCATCACAAGCCACTCAATCTGGTGTTCGAGTTTGTTTAATACGGACAGGCATAGTATTAGATAAAAATGCAGGTGCATTAAAAGAGCTATTGATAACGTTTAAATTTGGTTTAGGGTCAATATTAGGAACAGGTAAACAATGGATGTCGTGGATTCATATCGATGATCTAGTTTCAGCGATTATATTTTTGATAAACAATCAAGAACTCAGCGGACCATTTAATCTTACTGCCCCATCTCCTGTAACTAATCGAGAATTCAGCAAACAATTAGCCTACGCGTTACATCGCCCTTGTTTTCTACGACTTCCTGCAATGATAGTAAAACTTATGTTTGGTGAAATGGGAGAAGCATTGTTGTTAAATGGACAAAATGTTGTTCCGGATAAATTAATTAAAGCTGGGTATAAATTTATATTTCCGAATCTTACTGAAGCATTAAAGAAGTAATTGTATGTGTTCATACGTATAGGAATCCCCGGCCCTGTCAATCCCGAGCTTTTGCGAGGGATCTCAATAGCTAAACATTTACCGTCAATAAACATGGTGCCCCGGATAGGATTCGAACCTATGACCTTCCCCTTAGGAGGGGGACGCGCTATCCCCTGTGCCACCGGGGCAAAACTTAACCAAACTTCTTATCTAAGTACTCTAACGCTGCTTTGAGTCTTTTTAATACAATTGGTCTTGATAATAAAACCATTGTTTCATTAATTGGTGGCGAATTAGTATTACCTGTGAGCGCTACTCTTATTGGCTGTGCGAGATCAGGCATTTTTAGATTTAATTTTTGCTGAATCTCATTTAAAACTGTATGTAAAATTTCAAGCGACCATGCACTTCCATCTATCGATTGAGAAGCAGTTATTACGTTATTTAAAACTTCTTTGGCTTTTATAGTAAAAAATTTATCATCTGCCTGCGGATCATAAGTTATTTGATTTAAATAAAAACAAGCTGACTTTTCAGCCAGTTCTTTCAAATTCTTTACACGAGTCTTCAACACTTCGACTACTTTGACTAATTCTGGCTTATTCTCTGGATCAGATTTATAGTCAATATTTAATTTATCTAAAAATGGGACAAGGTGCTCAACTACAACTTTGCTCTCTAAAGTCTTTATGTAATGCTGATTAAACCAATTTAATTTAACAGGGTCAAAAACAGCTGGTGACTTATGCACATCATCGATTCTAAATAGATTAATCATCTCTTCAAGAGAAAAGATTTCTTGATCGCCGTGTGACCAGCCCAAACGTACTAAGGCATTTAATAATGCCTGAGGCAGAATGCCTTCATCCCTATAAGCCAAAACACTAGCTGCTCCATGACGTTTTGAGAGTTTTTTGCTATCTGAACCCAAAATTGCAGAAACGTGGGCAAACTGTGGTGGTTTAGCTCCCAACGCTCTAAATAAATTAATTTGACGGAAAGTATTATTAATATGATCATCACCTCGAATAACCATAGTTACATCCATATCCAAATCATCAACCACTACAGCAAAATTGTAAGTAGGTACACCATTAGAACGCATAATTACAAGATCATCTAGCTCTTCATTATTGACTCTAAGCTCACCGCGAATCCGATCAGTATAAGTGGCATCTCCAGTCTTCGGAGTAGCAAATCTTAATACAAAGGGCGCATCAGCTGCATGTTCATTTTCAGGGTGGAAACGGCAAAAACCATCATATTTTGGTTTTAGATTGTTTTGCATTTGCTCTTCGCGCACTTTTTCAAGGCGTTCTTTAGTGCAGTAACACTTATAAGCATTCCCGTTATGCAATAATGTATCAGCAACTTGTCTATAACGCTCATAGCGATCAGATTGATAAATTGGTCCTATATCGTAATCCATACCTAGCCAATTCATCCCTGCCAAGATCCCTTCAACTGAAGCTTTAGTAGAACGCTCAGTGTCAGTATCTTCGATTCGAAGAATAAATTTGCCTTTGGCTTGCTTAGCATATAACCAGGCGTATAAAGCCGTACGTACGCCACCTATATGCAAATCACCTGTAGGACTAGGAGCAAAACGAGAAACAACCATAATTTAATTTATCTAAAATTTATCTAAATGAAATAAAATAACATTATATACTTTTTTTTTGGTAATACTATGATAAGTGCCTTCTTATCATCAGACAATCATTTACAAATCGCTTTAATAGAGCTAAAATCCCAAATTAGCTAAGTTATTCAAGTTATTTAGAGTGAAGGTTCTATATGCATTCGGAACATGAACAAGTAAGTTTGACTCTCGCTAATGGCGTAGTTGTAAATATAGAGACAATTAACTTTGAATCCCTAAAACTGCCTGAAAACTTTCGCCCCGTAATTGAACAGATCCTATTCACGAGTTCTAAGTTTAATTCATTATCAGTTCTGCAAATTAAACAAATAATTACTAAACTAATCCCTGATATAGCACCTGCCGCTAAACCTGAAAGCTGCGTCGCAACTCAGCTTCTGCTTAAAATCAGCTATTATATCGTTAGTCTTAAGTATGAACTGTGTCCTCCTCTAGATAAAGTTTTATTGCTCGAAAGTATACTTACATTATATGCTGCAAGTGTTACAAAAGAAATTCAAGCTGAGCCATACTACGACTTAATAGCTAATATTATTAATCGTTTAATTGCAGATATAACTTCCGGATTAGATCTTAAATCTAGAGATACACCAAGAATACTTATCAATTTATCAACTATTTTGAAAAATGCCAGCGCATTAGAGCCAAAGAAGATAAAAATTACAACCGATGCAGCAACAGTTTGTATTCGAGAGGCATGCTGTTATTCTTGGTCACATTTCAAGGCGTTGCACGACTCAAGATTAGATTTTATCAGTGGGATTATTACTCATAATCTTGACATGATTATTAATAAAATATGCAACGATGCTGATACGATTCGTGCTCTCTATATATTGGGTTTCAAAGATCACATCTTAAAAAATCTTTCTATGATTCTTTCAGAAATCTCTAAATCAAAAGATACAGAGAAATTTCTCTCTGTATCTGAGTGCAATACTTTAAAATCAATGTGTGTTGGACCTTTAGGTGTAGTTCCTGAGAAGTATGATCGTATCATAGACAAGTACACTGACTTCCCTCAGCGTAAAATAAGCACTCCAGTCATCGTAGCTTTTGGCTAGAATTAACCAAAAGCATTATAACCTGTTATGTGCCTACCTATAGCAAGTGTATGAATATTATCTGTACCTTCGTAGGTAAATACAGATTCTAAATTATTCATATGTCTTATAATATGATATTCTAAACTTATACCGTTGGCGCCTAAAACATTCCTACAGGTCCTGGCAATCTGCAAAGCCTGTGCACATGAATTCATTTTGGCCATAGAGACTAAAATAAAACTAGCTTTATCCTGCTCTTTTAATCGACCCAAATTCAAATTAAATAATTTTGCCTTGCAGATTTCTGTATAACAATCCACTAATTGTTTTTGGATTAACTGATTGCATGCAATAGGTTTATTAAACTGCTTTCTAGTCTTAGAGTATTCTAAAGCTTGTTCAAAACAAAATTCTGCTGCACCTATAGCACCCCAGGCAATACCATAACGGGCTTGCGTTAAACATCCTAAAGCAGCTCCTAAACCTTTAGAGCTTCCAGGTAAAAGACTATCTTCAGGAAGCTCTACGTCTGAAAAACTCAATTCACCTGTAATTGATGCCCGCAAAGACATCTTGTGTTTGATAATACTAGCACTAACTCCTTTAGTCTTCGTGTCTACGATAAAGCCACGAATTCCATCATCTGTTGATGCCCAAACAATGGCTATATTAGCAATCGTAGCATTAGTAATCCACATTTTACTGCCGTTTAATAACCAACCATTGGATGTTTTTTTAGCATTAGTTTTCATGCTGCTAGGATCTGATCCTGAATCTGGCTCAGTAAGACCAAAACACCCTATTACTTCGCCACGGCTCATAGGTAATAAATATTTAATTTTCTGTTGTTCTGATCCATAAGCATAAATTGGATACATACACAAAGAACTTTGTACCGATACAAAACTGCGTATGGCGCTATCACCACGTTCTAACTCTTGACAGGCTAGGCCATAAGCTACAGGACTCGCCTCCGAACCACCAAAGCGCACTGGTAAAGTCATACCAAACAAACCCATCCCTGCTAATTCAGTAATTAAGTTTTTGGGCATTAAAGCTTCTTCGTAATTATAAGCAATATCAGGAATTATTTTACTATCAATGTAGTCTCTGACCGACGTTTTAACCAACTTTTCTTCTTGGGATAATTGATCATCGAATAATAACAAATCATCAACTAATGAGCTTATCTCAGTCATAACAACTCCAAATTATTTAATATATTGTCAATAATATTATTTACGCTTGGTAAAACATGATCAGCTGCTGGGCCTAGAGGTATAAAGCTATCGTAAGCCGTAATCCGTTTTATCTTTATAGTACTTAAAAGATTTTTTATTGCTAAGAAATCATAGAGCTTACATATTAATTCTTCACTCACTGAACCCGTTTCACGACATTCATCGACTATCAATATATAAGTACTCTCAGACTTAGCTTGAGTAATATAATTAGTTATTTCTTCCAAAGGCAAGGGTTTCAACCATCTTATATCAACGAGCGTTATATCATCTACTCTTTGACCAATATTAAATTTATTGATCAACGAATACATTGCTTTCTGTGCCATAAAGTGACCATTAGCATAAGTTAGAATAATTATATTCTTGTTTTTTTTATTGCCTTGATTATTTGGCTTATATTGATCTTCAGTAAAATTAATTTTTTTAACCCCTATCTCCCCTATAGCAAGTTTATCATCATGGCTTGGGAAATTTGATAGCATTAAATTGTCATCAGGCTTATATAAATCTTTAATAAAATATAGTGCTATCGGCTCTAAAAAAACACATATCCTAAACTCAGTGTAAGCAGCTTTAACTACTGATCGCCACATACGCACAGCATCATGGCTATTAGATGGACAGGCAATAATGATTCCTGGGATATCTCTTAAAGCTGTAATCGAATTGTCATTATGAAAATGCCCGCCAAATCCCTTTTGATACGCCAAACCTGGCAGCCTAATAATCATTGGATTAGCTAATTTACCCGATGAAAAAAATGATAATGTTGCAGCCTCACCACGCAACTGATCAATAGCATTGTGCAGATAAGCTAAAAACTGAATCTCAAGAATAGGCAGTAAACCATTTTGCGCAAACCCTTGACCTGTACCCAAGATGGTCTGTTCATCTAAAATTGAATCAAATATTCTTTTACGCCCAAAGTACTTTTGCAGATTTGCTGTAACCCGGTAAACTCCACCTTTTTTACCCACATCTTCACCCAAAAAAACAGTATTGTCATATTGTGCCAGCGTTTGCGCAAACGCTAAATTTAATGCCTGAGCCATATTTCTTGGTGTTTGCCAAGTAGGCATTATTTTATCAAAAATTGTTTTAGTTAATTTTTCACTTGCTATACGCGGTGACTTTTCTTTCGGCAGGCATGGTATGATGCTTGCCATCACTTCACGAGCCGAACCTAGCTTTGGCTCATTAAGAATTTTTGTACACATTTGTGTAACTTTTACTCGTATAGTTTCATAAATCTCTAAAATCTCAATATTACTTAAATAATTTAACTCTATTGCTAAACGAGCTGAATATAACAAGGGGTCACGGGCTTCGTTGGCCATGATTTCTTGATCTGTTAGATAATGTTGCTCGATGTCCGAACCTGCATGCCCGATTAATCTTACTGTTTTTATGTGTAAAAAAACTGGTTTTTTATGAATGCGAGCGATAGCTTCTGCTTCTTTAGCTTTGCTGATCACATCTAGTAAATTTAAACCATCTGCATCAATATAATAAATATTTTTATTATTTTTAATATCAAAGTTAGAAGCAATCCAGCCAGAAGGCGTTGGAACCGAAATACCAATATTATTGTCCTCGCAAACAAAAATAATAGGGAGAGGTATATTTTGGTAGCTTAAAATCTTTGCTGCATTAATAGCCCCTTGCGCGGTAGAATGATTAAAACTAGCATCGCCAAAGCTGCAAAGTACTACGCTGTTATTTTTTAAAACAGCTGCTTTATTTTTTAATATTTTATTCTGGTTTATGGATAAAGCTAAGCCTACCGCTTTAGGCAGATGTGATGCAATAGTGCTTGTTTGTGGTGGGACATTTAGCTCTACGCTACCAAAGACTTTATGTCGACCATTACTGATTTGATCTGACTTTGCTGCTACTAGAGATTTAAGCTGTTCTATTATTTGCTTATCTAGACCACTTTGATTGCTATGTTTATATGCCCTATTCAGCATAAAAGCTGAGCTTCTATAATGCAATAAAGCAATGTCACTTAAATTCAAAACATAAGATAACGCTATGTTATTTTCATGACCAGAGCTCGCTATAGTATAAAAGCCCAAGTTTTTTTGCTTTAATATTCTAGCTTGTAGATCAATATGACGGCTGGTAAGTTGAGCAGTAAATAACTGAACAAAATCCGTTTTAGTAATTAACTGGCTGTCATCGATAACTATCTCTGGTAAATCCTGACAACTAACTCTATCAGTGAAATTTTTATCTATAATTTGCCATCGTTCAAGCTCTGTAGCCATAGGTTCCTAATGCCGCCTGATATGATATAATCCGTTCAATAAATTATTAACCTTATTATTAATCATATAATTAATTATGGCCAGAAATAAACAACTGATGACATTAGCATGGACAAAACATTTGGCCCCCAATGTCTTGCACGTCGCATTAGAGCCTGCAAACCCAGATGAAACTTTTGAGTATATACCTGGTCAATTTATTACCTTACATTTTAATAAAGATGGCAAAGAATTTAATCGAAGCTATAGCATTGCAAACCCGCCTAACAGCTCAAAATATATTGAATTTGCTATTTCTTATTTACCTGAAGGTATCGCATCTGAAGAAATTTTTCATATGAAAGTCGGTGACCAAGTTAGCGCAAGTGGACCTGCTGGTAGATTAGTTCTGCTGGACCAACATCCTAAAAGATATATCTTGGTTGCAACCGGTACCGGAGTAACCCCTTACCGTTCGATGCTAAACCAAATAACAGAAATAACCAAAAATTTTAATACTAAATTTTTACTATTATTTGGTGTCAGAACTCCACAAGAATGCCTATATTACGACGAGTTTATGGAAGTAAAAAGAACGAATAAGAACTTTGACTTTCATGTATTCTATAGCCGTGAAGTGCCGGTTAATACAGATCCTAATTTGACTGCTGATAACACACATATTCATAATGGGTATGTACAGTCAGGTTTTGAACATATTCATTTGGATACTGAAGGAGACATGGTTTATCTTTGTGGTAATCCGAATATGATTGATGATGCTTATCCGTTGTTGATTTCAAAGGGGTTTACGGCGAAGAACGTTAGGCGGGAAAAGTACATATCTTCGAAGTAGCACTAATTCTACCTATCAACCTATCATAAGAGCCGCGCAGTAATTGTTCACGGGGTACGTCATCCTAAGAAAAAGTCGTCCGAGAACTTGAAAAAAATAGATTACCCTCACGACTTTTTTGAAAGGATCCAGTGCAGATTTCTCTTAGTGGTACCATTAATTTAAACTCGTACATATGATAGCATTTTTTTCTCTTATAAATCAAAATCTCAACTGGATCCTGACGCTTTTGTCGTGTGGTTAAAATGTACTTGACTATAACTGTGGACGACAAAAGCTCAGGATGACGGACCTCTAGCCCCTGCGTGAACATTTACGCCGCGCGCGGCTCTGAAACAAAAAAAGCGGCTTAGGCCGCTTTTTTTGTTTTAAAAATACTAAACTACTAAATCTTTAAGAGCTTTTAAAGCTGTAGCACGAGCTGCTTTACGCGCTGGCTTAGCTTTAATAGTCATTGGCTGACCAGTGAAAGGATTAACACCCTTACGAGCTTTAGTGGCTTTCTTGTTCACACGACGTACTTTAATTCCTAGTCCTGGTAAAACCATTTCACCTGAACCGCGGTTTTTAAGATGGCGTTGGATTTGATTTCTGATAGCTTCAAATAAATTTCTTACTGCTTTTTTCTCAAGAGAAGTTGCATCAGCTAAATCTGCAATGATTTGAGCTTGAGTCTGCTTAGCTGTGATTGGTGAATCTTTTAGATTTAAAGCTGAACCTTTGCTTGCAGTTTTGCTAGAAACTTTCTTTTTTGCACTTACCATTTTACGGGTTGTTTTTTTGGCAGTTTTAGACTTAGTTTTCTTAGCAGTTTTTTTTGCTGCGGCCATTTAGTGATCTCCAAATTATATTATGTTAACTTATATACTAAATATATTAAAAGAAAGATATAATACATCTATAAAATCTAAATTACTACAAATTATCTAAAAATACAGCTCTATTTTAACGTTTTTGTAAAAAAACATTGAAAAGTTTAAAATTATAGCATTTTCTGCTATATAATATGGCTAATTTCCTAAACCTAGTTAACACATTATTTGAACAATTATGACTAATTCTACCGACTTCCGTATTGAACACGACAGCATGGGTGAGCTTAAAGTACCTAGTAATGCCCTTTATGGCGCGCAAACTCAAAGAGCAATTGATAACTTCAAAATTAGCAATTTAACCATGCCGGCCAATTTTATAAAAGCTTTAGCTTTTATAAAAGCTGCCTGCGCCAAAGCTAATTTTAACCTTGGATTACTATCCAAAGAACAAAATGAAGTGATTAGTAAAGTTGCCTTAGCAATCACTAATAATCAATATTCTGACGCTTTTCCTATAGATGTATTTCAAACAGGCTCAGGCACTAGTTCTAATATGAACATGAACGAAGTGATTGCTACTATTGCCAATAAATCAAATCCAAAAGATTCAATTCATCCAAACGACCATGTAAATATGAGTCAAAGCAGCAATGACACCATCCCAACTGCTATAGCGGTTAGTGCTAGCATTGCTCTTAATAATCAACTATTACCTAATTTACGACATCTTGAAAAAACTATTTTGAATAAAGCAGCAAAACTAAAGCATATAGTCAAAACTGGTCGTACCCACTTAATGGACGCTATGCCAATCCGGTTGGATCAAGAATTAGGCACATGGGCAAAACAAATCAATAGCGCTATCAAAAGATTAGAGGCTTCATTACCAAGATTAAACAGTCTTGCTCAAGGCGGTACTGCCATTGGCACGGGTATTAATGCTCATCCAGAATTTGCCAAAGAATTCTGTAAAGTCTTAAGCGACTTCACCAATCTGCCATTTACTTCTAATGATTGTTTATTTGAAAACATTGCTAGCCAAGATTCAATAGTTGAAGTCTCCGGGCAACTTAAGGCTCTTGCGGTCGCTTTAATGAAAATAGCTAATGACTTAAGATGGATGAATAGCGGACCACTTGCAGGCCTAGCAGAAATAGCTCTGCCTGCACTTCAGCCAGGCAGCAGCATTATGCCTGGTAAAGTTAACCCGGTTATACCTGAAGCGGTATGTATGGTTGCAGCCAAAGTCATTGGCAATGACACAACTATAACTATAGCCGGACAATCTGGTAATTTTCAGCTAAACGTCATGTTACCAGTTATTGCATATAGTCTGTTAGAAAGTATAGAAGTTTTATCTAATAGTGTACTAGCACTAGCGAATCAAGCCATAGAGGGCTTTACTGTAAATACAGATATCATAGAACAGGCTGTTGCAAAAAACCCTATTATTGTCACTGCGCTTAATCCTGTAATTGGCTATGAAAAAGGTGCAAAAATTGCTAAGACAGCTTATCAGAAAAAAATGGCTATCAAAGACATAGCAAAAGAAATGACCGATTTATCGCAAGCTGATCTTGATAGATTATTAGACCCTATGTTATTGACGACTGGTGGTATTCACAAGTAACGCCTAGACAAAGTAAATCCACCATTAAGATCGTAGTACAATTCTTTGTACTGCGATTATAGTCATTAAGCAATTTTTAGCGATCGTTTAACAACATCTCGTCACTTAAACCTTCTTGTTTGAAGATCTCACGCAGACGTCGTAAAGCATCCACTTGAATTTGTCTGACCCGCTCACGCGTTAAGCCAATTTCGTTACCGACTTCTTCTAAAGTAGATACTTCGTAGCCTAATAAACCAAATCTTCTAACCACGACTTCTTTTTGTTTTTCTGGTAATTGCTCGAGCCAGCAAGTGATGCTCTTTCTAAGATTTTCATTCTGTAGCCATTCAGCAGGATCTGTGGCTCTTTCATCGGATAAAGTTTCTAATAAAGGCTTATCAGAATCTGTACCCATAGGGGTATCAACGGACGTTATACGTTCGTTGAGACCTAACATTTTTTTGACATCTTCTAACGGTCTATCTAGTAAATCAGCTATTTCTTCTGGAGTAGGCTCATGATCTAATTGCTGAGTTAATTCCCGAGCAGCACGTAAATAAGTGTTTAATTCTTTTACAACATGAATCGGCAATCTGATAGTACGTGTTTGATTCATGATTGCACGTTCAATCGTCTGCCTAATCCACCAAGTAGCATAGGTAGAAAATCTAAAGCCTCTTTCCGGATCAAATTTTTCAACCGCCCTAATTAATCCCAAGTTACCTTCTTCAATTAAATCTAATAACGCCAAACCTCGATTGACATAGCGACGTGCTATTTTAACAACTAGCCGAAGATTACTTTCAATCATGCGTTTGCGTGAATCGATACAGCCTTTTAGAGACTTTCTTGAATAATACACTTCTTCTTCCGGAGATAATAATGGTGAAAAACCTATTTCACCCAGATATATTTGCGTTGCATCTAATTCCCTTTTTTGCGGTGCACCACGACCACGTTTAGATTTACGCGAGGTAGCCTCACGTAATTCTTTATCATCTTCTATATCATCAACCGGTTCATCAAACTTATTATCAAATTCATCATCGATTTCTATATCGTCATCGACAAGATCCAAATCTATATCCATTTCCAAATCGGTATCATTTATTTCAAAAGCAGCGGCTTCCATTCCCATTATCTCATCATCCATGTGTTTAAATTTGCTGCTAGCAACCAGATCATCAGAACTATTTTTTTCTTTTTTTGGTTTAGCGTTTTTCGCAGTTTTAACTTTTTTAACTTTCTCAGCTTTAGCTACTTTTGGCGCTTTTGCTTTTGAAATTTTTTCTGTTTTTTGAGCCTTTTGTGGTTTTGATATTTTCACAGTTTCATCAGGATTATTAGCACTCGACTTATTGATAGCAAGAATTTCTGATCGAAGTTCTATATTCTTTTCTTGATAATCTTGTATAGTGGGATGATTATGTGGCTCAGCTACTTGATGCGTAGAATTTTGAGCACTAAAATCTGTTTTAGTAGCACGCCCTAAAAAAGAGCCAGTAAAAGTTTTGAAGATTCTATCGGTAAAACTGCTGCCACTAGATTCAATACTAGAACCATCCGTTTTTTTAACCATTGTAGTCCTCTTATTATGTTATACATACTAATTGGGCAGGTACATTAATGGATCTACTGGTTTGCCATTTTTACGGATCTGAAAATGCAACTTTTTTTCATACTGCTGACCGATATAAGCAATCTGTTGTCCTTGATTCACCCACTGCCCTTCGTTAACTAACAGCCAGTCATTGTGCGCATACGCACTTAAATATTCCTCACTATGCTTAATGATAATAAGCTTTCCGTACCCCTTTAATCCAGCCCCTTGGTAAACCACTTTCCCTGCTGCACTTGCAACGACAGGCGTAGTAGTTTTTACGACAATATCAATACCATTATTAAATGCAGATTTTGAATTAAATTTAGCAGCTAGTATTCCTTGGGATGGCCATATCCAGCTACCTGGGGTAACATATTGATATTTATCATTTTTATACGAAGGTCGCGATGCTGTAGTTGTCTTGGTATTAACACTATGTGTAATAGATCCTTGATTTTTACTAGTATCTAAAGTTTCGTAAGTCTTTCTATCTAAAAAGATTTTTTGTCCTGGCTCGATATTATAAGGTTCTCTTATCTTGTTTATGGCTGCAATCTCACGAAAGTTCAGGTTATAGCTTCTGGAAATTGAATACAAAGACTCACCCTGACCTACGATGTGATGCCATCGACGATCTTTTTGAGCTGATTTATTTTTGGAGTTCTTATGTGTTCTATCATACACTTTTGCATATCTTTTTGGGTGATCCGTATAATCCAGAGAACATGATGATAAATACATAATTATTAACAAACTGCAGATACAATAAGTTATTTTTTTAAATTTCTTGAGTCGAGTATCTATAATCATCAACAATTATAATGGCTATTTAATTCAATGTGTTATTATATGGCAATTTTTAGAATAATAAAATTGTAATAAAAAACCATATTTTTCATATAGTTAATAATGTCTCAAAATTATATTAACTAAACTATGCTATAGTTAGTTTTAAAGTTAGTTAATATTCAGTTAATCATAAATGCTTAGAGTAGCTTTAATGATTAATAAAACAATTGGAGAATATCATGGCTACAACTAAAATCACATGCGCTGACGGAACTACTTTGGAACTTGATCTAAATAATATAAATGATTGTCTTAAGTTATTCGAGAAGATAAAAGAATTCATTGATAAAGATAATATTTTAGACTCTTGGATATCCAAAGATCTAAAAGAGACTTTTATGGAAGCTAAAAAGATTTTTAAAATGGCATCAAAACGCAAGGACGTAGATGCAAAGCTCCTAGATAATGGTGACGAGTTAAGAAGAGAAATCAAAAAAGCCATCGAAAAGCAATCTAAAGTCAAGTATGCTTTCGCATTTTTATGGCACAAAGTTATAAAAGCAGCTGCCCTGAGTGTGGCGGGGTTTGTAAAAAAACAAGTTGATAAAGTTACGCGAGCCTGGGCAAGGCGCCAATCACGTAAGGCAGACGAAAAGGTAGCGAAGATAGAGAAAGAACAAGTTAAGGCACAGGAAAAGGCAGCGAAGATAGATATAGAACTAGCGAAGGCAAAAGAACAACAACAAAAATGTAGAGAGAGATTAGATGAGCTTGATCCGCCCACTGTTGATCCAGCTTTTGCGGCAGAAATAAACGCTGCGTTAGATGTATTCGTAGAAGATCTGCCAAGTTCACCGTCTGCGGGTTCTACAGTAGCAACTCCGGCAAGTCCAGCTCCAGCAGAGCCAAGTCCAGCTCCAGCATCACCTCCGCCAAGTCCAGCTCCAGCCCCAGCAGCAGTGGCTGCGAGTCCTGTAGTAAGTAGTACCGCAGATCCTTTAGCAGGAGGAGTTGCATCTTCAAGGGCAAATACACCACCGCCGTCTCCTTCTCGCTCATCCGGTACACCATCACCGCCTGCGAGTCCTTCAGGAGGAGCAGTAGTTCATACCGTGGCCGCTTCCCCTACAAATCCAGCTACACCACCTCACGGTTCTACTCCACCCTCTCCGTCAGCACCAAGCTCTGGTGCAGGCGCTGCGGCTAGCGCGGGTGTGCCGGCAGCAGATAAACCAGGTACTACTCCACCACATAGCCCTAGGTAAGGAGCATGAGTAACAGCAGAATAAATCGCAATATTAATTTTTGACTATACCCAAATGCTGATAACATAAATCAGTAACTATTCTGCCACGAGGGGTACGCATCAAATAACCTTGTTGGATTAAATAAGGCTCTATGACATCCTCAATAGTGCCTTTTTCTTCACCTATAGCGGCAGCTAGACTGTCTAAGCCCACAGGGCCACCAGCAAATCTATTAATAATACTGAGTAAAAGATTTTTATCTTGCGCATCAAATCCAGCATTATCAACTTCTAGTAATAATAGGGCCTTGTCAGCAGTATTTTTATCTATTATTCCATTGGCTTTTACTTGCGCATAATCTCTTACTCGACGTAACAGACGATTCGCAATACGTGGCGTGCCACGTGAGCGCTTAGCCATTTCAACTGCCCCGCCTGTATCAATTTTCACTTGTAAAATTTTGGCAGAACGTTCAATAATTTTTTGTAATTGATCAGGGGTATAAAAAACTAATCTTTGCACAATACCAAAACGGTCTCTTAAGGGCGAGGTCAAAGACCCGGCTCTGGTAGTTGCCCCTACTAAGGTAAAACGAGGTAAGTCTATTTTGATTGAACGAGCAGCAGGTCCTTCGCCAATCATAATGTCTAGTTGATAATCTTCCATGGCTGAGTAGAGAGTTTCTTCGACTAGAGGGCTTAAACGATGAATCTCGTCGATAAACAATACTGAATTAGGCTGTAGATTGGTTAACAGCGCGGCTAAATCACCAGGGCGCTCAAGTACAGGGCCCGTAGTCTCTTTAATACCTACACCCATCTCATTAGCTATAATGTGTGCTAGCGTCGTTTTGCCCAGGCCTGGCGGGCCATAAAGTAAAACGTGATCTAAAGCCTCTCCGCGACCACGAGCGGCGTCGATAAACATGGTCATTTGTTCGCGTACTTTAGTTTGGCCTAGGTATTGATCAAATTTTTTGGGGCGAATTGCTTGCTCTATAGCTGAATCCTGAAAACTACTTTCAGATTCTGATAATATTGGGGAAATGATGCGTTCTTCGGTCATGGAATATTATTCCTATAAATCTGTTTTTCGTACACGTTCACTGAAGGTGAATGATCTTCCCCTTTAGGGGAAGTACCCGCAGCATAGCGAAGGGGGATGGGGTGATTTTGTCAATGCAGAATCTTTAATAGACCATACCAAACCACAATCAACCCATCCGCCTCGTTGCACTCGGCACCTCCCCTATTGGGGAGGATCCTAAAGCTACTATCGGTGAACATTTTTCTACATTTGATTAAGCAAAACCACGCGCTGTTCTGATTACATAAACTCTCTTAACGCGTCTTTAATCAACATCTCGCTACTAAATTTGTCTTTATAATTACTAGCTATTTTAGTCACAACATTTTTAGCTTCATTTGCTTTGTAACCTAAAGACTCTAAAGCTGAAATAGCATCACTAATAGTCGTATCATTCTGTGATACAACATTAAAGTTACTATTTTTGTCTTTGCCAAAAACTGATTTAAATTTATCACGCAATTCTAACAATAATCTATCAGCTGTTTTCTTCCCTACTCCTGGAAGCTTTACTAAAGCGTTTAAATCACAACTTTCAATAATATGAATAAATTCAGACACAGAATAATTTGATAATACAGTCAAAGCCATTCTCGGGCCAACGCCATTAGTTTTTAATAACTCTGTAAATAATTTACGTTCTTCTAAGTTATTAAAGCCATATAAAAGATTCATGTCTTCACGAATGTACTGATGACAAAAAAGTTTTGTGGGGTGATCTATTTCAGGCAAATTATAATACGTCGACATAGGTACAAGTAGCTCGTAACCTACACCTTGTACATCAATAATAATATTAGGCGCTTGTTTATAAATTAAAGTACCATTTATAAAAGCAATCATCGAAAACGACCTCGGGAAAATTTAGTAGATCTGAATATCTTACCAGCATTAGTACTGCTTGGATATTGCTCTGATTCATATTTCTTGATCAGACTAGTATTAGCATGACAAATAGCGATAGCCAAAGCATCTGCTTCATCATTTTTAGGCAGATAGGTTAAATTTAATAAAATACGCACCATCTGCTGTACTTGGTATTTATCCGCTGAGCCCCTGCCTACTACTGCTTGTTTTACTTGCCTTGCCGGATACTCAGAGACTGGCACATTACTATTACATGCAGCTACAATTGCTGAACCGCGTGCTTGACCCAGCTTTAATGCACTTTTAACATTCTTATTAACAAAAATGTCTTCTATCGCAAAATGATGTGGTTGATACTTAGTTATCAAATTTTCAATAATTTTATAAATAAATCCTAGGCGATCAACAAACTGAGCTGCTGGTTCTAACAACTCATCGGGATCTAATGGTTCCAAGGGTATTTTAATAACCCCGCTATCGAGATAGGTCAGGCTATTTTGCGTGATTGCTATAACGCCAAAACCCATTTTTCTGGAACCTGGGTCTATTCCTAAAATTATTTTTGTATTATCTTTGTTGTTCATAGGGTAATTATACATCAAATGTGAATTTGATATAGTGAACAAAAAAGTTGGTTTTTTATTAAGTCGGGAAGTTTACTTTTATTATACTCTAGAAACAGTATCTACTGTATGAGGTTGAGATATGGCACTTAAATATTTACGTGAGTCTTTCATACATTCTTGTAAAGCTAATCTTTCTTCCCCCTTCTCTAAAACCAATTTATAACCCAAGGCATGGGCAATTTTTAGCAAGTTTGTAACTTTTATATCTGACTGTTTCCCTGTACGTAAATCTTGTATTACTGAAGGAGAAATGTCCGTTTCAGCTGCTAGTTTGCGAACAGATTTATTATCTTTCTCCATGATAGCTATAAGCAATTCTGAAAAAAGCAATTCCTGATAACTTTTCTCAAACGCTTTTTTGAACGCAGGATCTTTCATCTTACGTTCATAAGTAGATAATCTTTTAGTCATAATATCTGCCCTGTTCAGTTCTCATTTCATATTCTTCTTTGATCCTTAATGCCTTTTCTTTTTCTGCATTAGGCAATTTAGAAGTTTTTTTAATAAAAGCATTAGTGATAATAATTTTTCCACCTTTAAAGAAAAAGCATAAAAACCTATGTGGTTGTGGTTTAAAGGCATATATTTTATCACCTTCAAAGTGAAATTTAGTTTTATTTTTTATTTCACCCAAATTTGCCATTAATTTGAACAACTCTAAAACTTTAATTTGTTCAAATATATTTAGACTTTCAAAATACTCTAATGAACGGCTAGTTCCTCTTTTGTCAAAATACCATTCAATTACAAATTTTTTGCCTTCAAAAGCTACAAATTCTTTTTTACTACTCATATTAAGTGTACTGGTAAAATATTACAATGTCAATTATTTCATAAACTCTAAAATGTATATTAATTGAAATTGATAATGTTTTCAATGGGATAAGTGAAGAAGATATCTTAAATTATTTTTAATTGTAGGCATATTAAGCGTTCAATGAAATTGCCAGTTCAGTGAACGCTTTCTAAGGATCGCGGCTCAGATAAGAGATAATAGATTTACGAATCCAGCTGCGCCATTATTTCATCAGAAATGGAGACATTAGTATAAACATTCTGTACATCATCTAGATCCTCAAGAACATCGATAAGCTTTAACATCTTTTGTGCTGTTTCTAAATCTAATGCGCACTCGGTACTCGCTATTAAAGTAACTTCTGAGTTAGTTGGTGTAAGCCCTTTGTCTACAATAGCCTTTTTAACCGCTTCGTAATTATCTGGGCTAGTTAATACTTCAATAGAGCCATCTGTTTCTGTACTAACGTCATCAGCACCAGCATCAATAGCAATCTCCATAATGGTATCTTCATCAGCACTCTCCGGAGCAAATTGGATAACGCCTTTTTTTTCAAATAAATAAGCTACCGAGCCATCTGTACCCAAATTGCCACCGTGTTTAGTGAACGCATGTCTTACTTCACCAACCGTTCTATTTTTATTATCAGTCAAGCACTCAACCATCACCGCTACACCGCCAGGCCCATATCCTTCGTAAGATATACCAAACATTGCTTCGCCATCTAGGCCGCCGACACCTTTTTTGACCGCACGATCTATCGTATCACGTGTCATGTTACTACTAAGTGCCTTGTCAATCGCTAATCTTAAACGTGGATTAGAACCAACATCACCACCAGCAGTGCGCGCCGCTGTAGTAATCTCACGAATTAATTTAGTGAAAATTTTTCCGCGCTTGTTATCTTGAGCGTTTTTTCTATGTTGAATATTAGCCCATTTACTATGACCTGCCATTGTTCCTACCTCTGTTCCTACATCTAGCTGATTAGTTTGTTTTGCTATCTTGTTTTTCGACGTTAATAACTCGAATATTTAATTCTTGTAATTGTTTAGCATCAATAACTGATGGCGCATCTGTTAATAAACAAGCCGCAGTTTGTGTTTTTGGAAATGCTATCACGTCTCTGATCGTCGCACTACCCGTCATTAACATTATCAATCTATCAATACCAAAAGCAATACCACCATGCGGCGGACAACCATAACGTAGGTTAGCTAATAAATGGCCAAATTTTTTCTCTGCTTCTGTATCATCAATACCTAATATATTAAATACTGCTGATTGCATTTTATCATTGTAAATTCTTATTGAACCACCACCTAATTCGGTACCATTTAATACTAAATCATATGCATTAGCTAAAGCACCTGCAGGATTGGCTACTAATTCTTCTACAGAACATGTCGGTGAGGTAAATGGATGGTGCATAGAAGATAATCTTTTTGTAGCTTTATCAACTTCGAACATTGGGAAATCAACAACCCATAAAAACTGCCACTCAGAGCCCGTTAATAATTTGCGATCATGGCCTAGTTTAACACGCAGAGCACCCATAGATTCGCTTACTATAGTTGCTTTATCAGCGCCAAAGAAAATTAAGTCGCCATTTTCTGCTTGTGTGCGAGTTAAGATTTCTTGTACTTTATCTTCAGGAATAAACTTTATAATAGGTGAAGATAAACCTTCCATCCCCTGCTCTTTATTATTTACTTTAATATAAGCAAGACCTTTAGCACCAAAGATACCAACTAGTTTAGTATAGTCATCAATCTCTTTACGGCTCAAATCACCGCCCTTTGGTAATCTTAAAGCAACTACACGGCCATTAGCGTCATTAGCGGGGCCTGCAAAGACTTTGAAATCCACTTCTTTTAATAAATCTGCAACGTCTACCAGTTCTAAAGGTATACGAAGATCTGGTTTATCAGAGCCATATCTTCTCATAGCTTCGCTATAAGTCATAACTGGAAATTTGCTTAATTTTACATCCATGACGTCGCTAAAAAGTTTAGTGACCATTTCTTCCATAAGAGTTGTTATTTGATCTTGCGTCATAAATGACGTTTCAATATCAAGCTGGGTGAATTCTGGCTGACGGTCAGCTCGTAGATCTTCGTCACGAAAGCATTTGACCACTTGATAGTAACGGTCGAAACCAGCCATCATCAATAATTGTTTAAAGATTTGTGGCGATTGTGGTAATGCAAAGAAGCTGCCAGGGTGGGTACGGCTTGGTACTAAATAATCACGTGCACCCTCTGGAGTTGCTTTTGTCAAACATGGTGTTTCAACATCAATAAAATTATGTTTATCTAAAAACTCACGCAAAATTTTAATAACTTTTGCACGCTTTTTAAAATTTTCTTGCATCTGCGGGCGTCTTAAATCAATCACGCGGTTAGCTAAACGTACATCTTCATTAACAGTCACATGGCTGCTATCAATAGGAAATGGCGGAGTCTGGGCTTTGTTTAAAACTTCTAAATCCGTTGCAATGATTTCGATTTTGCCACTGGTTAACTCTGGATTAACTGTACCATCAGGCCTCGCAATTACTTTACCAGTAATTTTTACGACGTATTCAGAACGAATACTCTCAGCTAGATTGAAAATACTTTTATTTTCTGGATTAATAACAACCTGAACAAGGCCAGTGATATCTCTGATATCTAAAAAAATGACCCCACCATGATCTCGACGCTTATTTACCCATCCACAGACAGTAACATTTTGACCTAAAAACTCTTCTGTGACTTTGCCGCAATAATGCCTCTGCATGGTTATCCACCTATCTTAATAAAAATATGAATCTATGTTTGACGAAGATTAACGATTCTAACAAAATCAATAAGTTTTAGCTAGTGTCGGGCAGGCACTGCTATCATAAAGATGGCAGGCAACTTCTTGGTTTATAGCCACAGATCTAGTATTTGGTTCTGCTAACAGGGGTTCTTTTACTGCACACTGTCCAAAAACATACGGACATCTAGTCCGAAATCTACACCCCGAAGGTGGATTAACTGGAGATGGCATCTCGCCACTCAATAACTGTATTTTTTTGTTCCGTTCTAATCTGGGATCAGGAATGGGCACTGCTGATAACAACGCTTTGCTATAAGGATGCAATGGAGAGTTATAGATAGAAGACGCACTACCTAGCTCAGCAATCTTCCCTAAATACATTACCATAATCCGATCAGATATATGCCTTACAACGCTTAAATCATGAGCTATAAAAATTAAAGCTAAACCAAATTTCTTTTGTAACGAGATTAACAAGTTAATGATCTGTGCCTGAATAGAAACATCTAAAGCACTCACCGGCTCATCACAGACTATAATCTTGGGCTTTAAGACTAAGACACGTGCGATACCAATACGTTGACACTGCCCTCCTGAAAACTCATGCGGATAACGATTAAGATGTTCAGGGATCAAGCCTACTTCTTGCATAATTTGAGCTACTTGAGCTTTTATTTCTTTTTTGGATAACTTAGGGTAAAAGTTTTTTAAGGGCTCAGCAATAATCTGCCCGACTGTCATTCTTGGGTCAAGGGATGCGAGTGGATCTTGAAAGATTATTTGGATATCTTTACGTAATTCTCTAATTTGCTTTGCATCTAGTTTGGTTAAATCCTGATTGTTATAAATAACTTGTCCAGCAGTGGCTTTGGTAAGCTGAACAACAGCCCGACCTAAAGTAGATTTGCCGCATCCTGACTCACCTACTACTCCCAAAGTCTCGCCAGCTTGCAGAGTAAAACTTATATCATCGACAGCTTTTAGCACTGCGCCACTTTTTATTGGGTAGTAAACTTTTAAATTTTTAACTTCTAATATGTTATTCATATATTCCTATTTTAATCTGAGATTCCTCGACAAGCTCGGAATGACAACCCCCTCGGAATGACAAGTACCTTCAAAGCACATGACAAGCTTTTTTATGTTCAAAGTTACTATTTAATGGCAATAAATCTGGCATCTCACTAGCACAGCGATCTACTTTATATTCACAACGCTGATAAAACGGACAACCCTTAGGCAAGTTCAATAAGCTTGGTGGTTGCCCAGGTATCATAAACAAATCTTTTTTATCTTGTGTATCTTGTTTATCTGAAGCTGCTGCATAAGCTGGTATCGAGGCCAGCAAACCACGGGTATAAGGCTGATGACTGTTATAAAAAATACTATCAACGTCTCCCTGCTCCATAATCCGACCACCATAAAGCACAATCACATTATCACAACTGCCTGCTATGACACCTAAATCATGCGTAATTAAAATCATTGACATATTTAAGTATTTTTTTAAATCTCTTAACAACACCATGATTTCTGCCTGCACAGTTACATCTAAAGCTGTGGTAGGTTCATCTGCTATTAATAATTGTGGTTTACATAACAGCGCCATCGCAATCATAATTCTCTGCCGCATGCCACCAGAAAACTCATGAGGATACTGGTTGAATCTATTATTTACATCGGGAATTTTAACTGTATCCATGCACTGTAATACTGTTTTTTTTGCTTCTAAGTGTGACAAGTTTTTATGAATCAACAAGCCCTCTATAAGTTGATTACCTATTTTCATATAGGGGTTTAAACATGTCATTGGGTCTTGGAAGATCATTGATATCTTGTTGCCACGGATATCACGTATTTGTTTTTCTGGGGCTGTTAATAACTCCTGATTATTGAATATTATACTCCCTGAATAGACTGCGTTTTTAGCTAGTAAACGCAAGATTGCCAAGACTGTTTGGCTTTTGCCTGAGCCCGATTCACCGACTATACCTAATGTTTCACCTTGCTGTATTTGAGCATTAAAGCCATTTACGGCCGTCACTAAACCGTCATTAGTTTTAAATTTTATAATTAAATCTTTTATGCTTAGTAACACCATTTTTTATCTATCCTATCTATCTTTTGGATCAAGCGCGTCTCTTAAACCATCACCGATAAAATTTAAACACATCAATGTAATCGATAAAAACATTGCTGGAAATACTAAAGTCCACCAGGCACCTTGTATATTTTGTGCGCCTTCATTGACTAATACACCCCAGCTTGTATCAGGTTCTTGCACACCTAATCCTAAAAAACTTAAGACTGATTCAGCTAATATAGTCGCCGGAATCGTCAGCGTTATATAAATCACCACAATCCCTAATAAATTAGGAATAATATGCAGGCAAATTATTTTAACAGTGCTAGAACCCGAAGCTCGAGCTGCATCAATAAATTCTTTATTTTTTAGACTTAGAGTTTGTCCACGCACGATACGGGCTAGATCTAGCCAATTAGTCGCTCCAATGGCTATAAAGATTAATAAAATATTTCTACCAAAAAATACCGTTAATAAGATCACGAAAAACATAAATGGCAGAGCATATAATATATCTACTACTCGCATCATAAAATTATCTACTCTGCCACCTAAAAAGCCTGCAGCCGCGCCATAGATAATACCAATGATCACGCTTACAATCGTGGCAACAACCCCAACCATTAATGACATCCGCCCACCATAGAGGGTTCGAGCAAATATGTCTCTGCCCAATAAATCTGTACCAAAATAATGTGAATTGCTAAAACTTGGCGCCTGTAGCATTGCTGCCCAATCTGTGTCATCAAATGGATACTTAGTGATATAAGGCGCGAGTAAAATTAATAAAATAATGATCCCTAAAATAATAAAACTAGCTATAGCTAGTTTATTTTTTAATAACCTATAATAAGAATCTTGCCACAAACTACGACTGGCAAACTGTTCTTTAAGTTCTTCAGGATCTTTATTCATAGCGAATTCTCGGATCTAAATAAGCATAAAATATATCAGTCAATATATTAAATAATATAATAAAAACAGCTGATACAATAACTACTCCCATCACCAAAGTATAGTCACGGTTAACAGCGCCCTTAATAAAATGCTGCCCTATTCCAGGTAAACCAAAAATTTGTTCTATGACAATTGATCCAGTAATCACCGCAGCAGAAGCAGGACCTACAAAAGAAATAACTGGCAATAAAGATGGCCTTAATGCATGTTTAAGCATAACCTGCCATTCTGGTAAGCCTTTAGCACGTGCAGTGCGAATATAGGGCGAGTTTAACACTTCAATCATGCTACCACGCATAATCCGAGTTATATAGGCTATTAATGGCAAACTAAGCGCCATAATAGGCATAATAAGATTGCTAAAACCCAAAGGCCCTTCCCATTGCCCGGCAGGTAAGATATCTAATATAACAGCAAAAAATAAAATCATAAGTGGCGCTGTAACGAAACTGGGGATTGAAATCCCAATCAAGGCAAATACCATAGCACCATAATCAAATTTAGTATTTTGTTTCATAGCTGCGATTGAGCCCAGAGTTACACCAAAAAATAATGCTATCAACATAGCGTACGCACCCAGAATCATCGAGACTGGCAAACCATCATAAATAAGCTGATTAACCGTAAAGTCTTTATATTTAAACGACGGGCCAAAGTCACCATGCAATAAATCTTTTAGATAGTAACCGTACTGGATGTAAACAGGTTTATCTAAATGGTATTTTTTTTCTAGATTTGCTTTAATAACTGGATTTACTACTTTTTCACCATCAAAAGGTCCACCTGGTACTGAGTGCATGAGAATAAAAGATAACGTGATAATAATCCATAGAGTTGGAATGGCTTGAAGTAATCTTTTGAGAATGTAATATAACACTACTCTATTCCTCATTGTGCATAGGTCAAAACAATCGCAGAACTATTTCGTGTGATCTTGCTCTAAGGGGAAGATCACATGCTTCAACCCAATTTAAAAGTCAGGTTCAGTTTACTCATCCTAAACATTCAAACAGTTTTACTAACAGAAATAAATTTATCAAAAGTCCTATCTCTATTATCCACATTAAACCCTTTAATATATGGCTTTACTAAATGATAAACCTCAGGAGTATAAATCGGAACCACAGGGTTTTCGTCTAATAAAATCTGCTCAGCTTGATTTAATACTTTAGTTCTGTCATTGATATCTTTAGTATTTTCAGCTTTCTTAATCAAATTATCATACATTTGATTATTAAAACCACTAGCATTTTGCACATTATCACTTACGAATAAGCTTAAAAATGTCAAGGGATCATCGTATTGAGCTATCCAGCCTTCCCGAATAACTTGAGTTGTACTATGATCTAATCTAGTGCGCAAAAAAACTTTCCATTCTTGATTAATTAATTCAACCTCTACACCTAAAGTTTTTTTCCACATAGAAGCAATAGCCGCAGCTATAATTCTGTTAGCTTCATTAGTGTGAAAAAATAACTTTACCTTAAGAGCTTTTCTGCTATTGGGATCATAACCAGCTAACCTGAAATTATCTCTTGCTAGTTTGAGTCGTTGTTGCTCACTCATTGCAGCTGGATCAGCTAGACTTTTATAATTGCTAATACCCTTAGGTACAAAATGATCAGTACCTGATCTATCACCACCTAAAATTTTCCTAGCAATAATATTTTTATCGATTGCTAAAGCAAACGCTTTACGCAAATATTTATTATCAAACGGCGGCTTAGTAACATTAAAGCTGTAATAATAACTAGCTAACATTGGTTTGCTGTATAATTCCAGAGGTATATTTTTTCTAACCCAGTCAAATTCTGTGAATAAAACTTTGTTAGTATAATCAAGATCACCTGCACGATAACGTTTTAATTCTACAGATTGTTGGTTAATCGGATAAAATACTACTTTATCTAATTTCACTTGATCAGCATTAATATATTTTTCATTTCTAACAATACTTATATGGGAATTAACTACCCACTCTTTAAGCTTAAATGGCCCATTAGTTATGTAGCTATTAACTTTGCCATCTTGGTTAATATATACCGGTACAAAGGTAGGACTACTTAGTAAATCTAATATATATGGCGTTGGACGATCTAATTGGACAATCAAAGTTTCATCATCTAAAGCTTTAACACCTAATTTATTGACCGGCAATTTGCCGCTATAAATTTCTTTGCTGTTTTTAATTGCATCTAATAAAAAATAATTAGTCGAACCTATCTTAGGATCTACTGCTCTCCTTATTGAGCGCTCAAAGTCAAAAGCAGTTAGTTTTTTACCGTTAGACCATTGTAAATTATGTCTTAATTTAAACGTATAATTTTTATGATCTGCTGATATCTTATACCTTTCTGCTTGACCCAATACTAACCTACCTTGGTTATCATAAGTCATCAGCCCTTCATAAAGATCATAAAGTATATTAGTATCTGAAACAGCTAGTGCCTGTTGTGGATCCAAAGTATCTGGTTCATCAAAATTGCCACGTTTGAATATTTGCTCGGCACGGCAATTTAAACAAGTTACAATTAATAATAAAATTGTCATCCCGAGCTTTGCGAGGGATCTCAGTGCTGACAAGGGAGATCCTTCGCTACGCTCAGGATGGCATACGCGATCTGGATGACAACTACTAGTTAATGTAAATATATTTATCATAAGTCCTATCCAGAATATTTGGCTCAAAACCACCCACCCTAGGTTTAACCAGATGTCTAGTTACTAAAGTATACAATGGGATAACTGCTGCCTCGTCTAATAATACTTTTTCTGCATTTAGTAATAAATCAGCACGCTTTATACGATCTGGTTCATTAGCTGCTTGTTTTAACAAATTATCGAATTCTTTATTATTAAAGCTAATATAATTTTGCGGATTGTCAGAACTAAATATATCTAAAAAAGTTGATGGATCATTATAATCACCTGTCCAACCACCACGAAACAATTGCGTGTCTTTTTTCTCTTGGCGTGAATGCATAAAAACCTTCCACTCCTGATTCACTAGCTCAGTTTGTACATTTAGTACTTGCTTAAACATAGCAGCCAGAGCAATCGCGACGTTTTTATGCGACTCTGATGTATTATAAGTAATTTTAATTTTTGCCGGCTTATCCAAACTATATCCTGCTAGTTTATAATACTCTCGAGCCTTCTGTAATCTTTGCTCACGAGTAAGATTTAAGCTTTTAATTAACTTTGTTTTTTTGTCACGCACGTCTACAGTATCATAATTAGCAATCTTATCAGGAATAAAGTAGTCATTAGGGATTTGACCTGAACGTAAAACTTTTTGAGCAATTACTTTTTTATCAATAGCTAAAGCTAACGCCTTGCGCAAATTTTTATTATTTTTAAATGGTTCTTGTTTTAAATTAAAACCATAATAATAATTAGCTAAATTGGGATGAATATATAATTCTTTGCCTAAATGCTTTTTAATCCAATCAAACTGGACATCAGGCAAAGAATAGGTAAAATCAAGACCACCTGCACGATAACGATTTAACTCAACAGATTGCTCCTGAATAGGATAGAAAATAACTTTATCTAGCTTAACGTGCGCTGCATCAATATAATTTGGGTTCTTGACTAAACTTAAGTGTGAATGAACTACCCACTCTGATAACCTAAAGGGACCATTAGAGACTAAGTTACCAGGTTTAGCGAAATCACGGCCATATTTTCTTAAACTAGGCTGATGAATTGGAAACATACTAGAATGGCTTAGCAATTCTAAAAAATAAGGCGTAGGTTTTTCAAGTTCTATAATTACTGTTTTATCATCTGGTGCTTTTATACCAAGATCTGTAACTTTAAGTGCTCCTGTTATAATTTTTTCAGCATTCTTAATCGGCTTTAAGATATCTGAGTAAATAGAACCTACTTTCGGATCAACTGTGCGGCGTAAACCAGCAACGAAATCATCGGCAGTTAATCTATCGCCATTTGACCACTTAAGATTGTCTTTTAGAATAAACGTAAAAGTTTTTAACTCTTTGGATATACTATAACTTTTAGCTTGACCCAAAATGACTTTGCCGCCTTGATCTAATGTAGTTAAACCTTCATAGAGATCTATAAGTACATTCAAAGCCGGTAAACTGGTTACCTTTACAGGATCTAAAGACTCAACTTCGTCACTATTGCCGCGGTGAAAAACTTGCGGTACCGCTGCATAGGACAAACTAGTCAACAATAAACTGACTAATCCTAGGATAAATCTTTTTTTTAAGCAATCCATAACCATATACTTCTAAATTACAGTTAACTATCTTTGATATAAATATAGCGATCATAAGTCTTATCAAGAATATTCGATTGATAGCCACCTATTCTTGGTTTAACCAGATGACGTGAGACATAAGTATACAATGGAACGATCGGGACTTCATCTAATAATATTTTCTCAGCTTTCAACAATAATTCAGATCGCTTAGTCAAGTCCAGTTCTAAACTTGCTTGCTCAATAATCTTATCATAATCATTATTAAAAAAAGCACTGTTGTTCTGTGGATTACTACTGGTATATAAATCTAAAAAAGTCGATGGATCATTATAATCGCCTATCCACCCCTCGCGGAATAATTGAGTTTCTTTACGCTCCGTACGAGTTCTTAAGAACACTTTCCATTCTTGATTGACAAGTTCAGTTTGTACATTCAGCGCTTTTTTTAACATTGCTGCAATAGCTACTGCAACATTTTTATGTGACTCTTGTGTATTGTAAGTTATTTTAATTTTAGCAGGATTGTCAAGACTATAACCCGCTAACTTATAATATTCCAATGCCTGTTTTACTCGTTGATTATTATCGAGATCTACAGTTTTGACAACATTAACTTTACTATCACGGGCAATCAAATTATCATAATTAGCAATTTTATCAGGAACAAAATAGTCTGATGCTATTTGGCCTGAACGTAAAACTTTTTCTGCAATAATTTTTTTATCAATTGCAAAAGCTATAGCTTTACGGAGATTAAGATTATCTTTAAAAGGCGGCTCTGCCATATTAAAGCCATAATAATAACTGCCTAATTGTGGATAAACATATAATTCTTTAGCCAAGTTTTGTTTAATCCAATCAAATTGCACATCAGGAATGCCATACGTAAAATCCAAATCACCTGAACGGTATCTATTGAGCTCAACTGATTGCTCAAATATAGGATAAAAAACAACTTTGTCTAATTTAACCCGTGATGCTTCACGATAATTTGCATTTTTAACTAGTGCTATATGAGAATTAACCACCCACTCTGCCAATTTAAATGGCCCGTTTGACACCAGATTACCTGGCTTAGCAAAATCATTACCATGTTTTTTTAAACTTGGCTGATGGATAGGTAGAGAGGTCGTATGCGCTAATAGCTCTAAAAGATAGGCCGTAGGTTTCTCTAATTCAATTATTACCGTTTTATCGCCCTCTGCTTTGACACCCAGCGATTCGACTTTCAATTTACCGGCAATGATTTTATCTGCATTCTTAATTGGTTTTAATATATCAGAATACACTGAGCCAACCAGAGGATCTACCGTTCGACGAAAACCAGCAACGAAATCATCAGCGGTTAATTTATCACCATTAGACCATTTTAAATTATCATGAAGGGTAAAAGTATATGTCTTTAAATCTTTGGAGACTGTATAACTTTTAGCTTGCCCCAGGATTAGTTTACCACTCTGATCAGCCGTTGTTAGCCCCTCATAAAGATCTATAATGATATTAGCCGCCTGCACACTCAATACTTTTGCTGGATCCAGTGATTCTACTTCTTCACCATTACCACGATGAAAAACTTGTTCTTCAGCACCATAAACTAAGTCAATACAACACCAAAAAAAAACCATATGTATACAACAGAGTTTAAATTTAGACATGACGATCATCCCTAATCGTTAATATATATTATTATATACACCATACTTTATAACCTAAATCAATAGCCTATCTCGCCATTCTAGACAAGCAAAAGTAAACGAGTATAATCGTCTTATTTGACTATCCTTAATATTATGATCCCTATTCAACCTTTAACTTCTTTGTATACTGATTCAGCTACTATCCCAGTGAGCAGCACTTGTGAACAACCCGAACCAATCGTCCTAGATCCTGCTAGGCTGATTAAGCAAACTGAGAGATTGCAAAAAAAGCTATTACACTATACTGGAAAAGCTATCGCTGACTATAATATGATTCAAACGGGTGACCGGGTTTTAGTCTGTCTGTCTGGCGGTAAAGATTCGTTTACCATGTTAGAGTTGCTCAATAATCTTAAAAATAAAACCAACAATAAATTTGAGATACTATCTTTTACGCTAGATCAATCCCAGCCCGGATGGCAAGACCAACAGTTAAGATCATGGTTAGAAAACAAAAAAATCCCCTATGAGATTTTAACCCGTGACACTTATTCTGTAGTCAAAGAAAAGATTCCTGAAAATAAAACTTATTGTTCTCTATGCTCACGCTTAAGACGAGGCATTATTTATGATTACGCGAAAAAACACGGCTTTAATAAAATAGCTTTAGGACACCATCGTGAAGATTTAATCGAAAGCCTAATGATGTCTATTTTATTCAATGGCGAAATCAAAAGCATGCCACCAAAATTATTAACAGATGATAAACAACATATCGTCATTCGACCTCTTGCCTACTGCCAAGAAAAAGATATTATCCAATACTCTAAACTAAGACAATATCCCATAATCCCCTGCAATCTTTGTGGCAGTCAGAAAAACCTATCTAGAAATAAAGTCAAAAAACTTATAAAACAACTAGCCTTAGATAACCCTAAGATACCTAGTAATATGTTACATGCCTTAGGTAATGTTAGGCCTAGTCAGCTGATGGATGATAAGCTTTGGGATTTTAAAAATTTGCAAATAGGTTAAATAATTGCAAAAATACCAAATATGAACAATAAAACTATTCGCTGGCAACAACGGTTCGAAAATTTAACAAAAGCTTACGGGCAGCTAAAAAATAATCTTAATATTGCAAAACCTAACGAGGCCGAGCAACAAGGAATCATTAAAAGCTTTGAATTTACCTTTGAGCTATCTTGGAAAACCTTAAAAGACTATTTAGAAAGTCAGGGCGTTATCGCTTTATCGCCTCGAGAAGTTATCAAACAAGCATTCCATTTGGAGTTTTTACAAGATGGCGACATTTGGATTGAAATGTTAGAAAATCGTAACTTAATGGCACATACTTATAATGAGCAGTATGCAACAAAAGCGCTCAATCTCATAAAAGCCCACTACTTCACTAGTATCAGTCATCTTATTATCTTCTTTGAGAGTAAAATTTCTAGTGACAGATAAATATAACCAATTTGGTATTAGTGAAAAAAACTTGAATCTCATCTTGGATGTCTTGCGATCATATCCACAAATTAGCAAAGCTGCTATATTTGGATCCCGTGCTATGGGAAACTTTAAGCCTGGCAGTGATATAGATATAGCCCTCTACAGTAAATCAAAGATAAATTTATCATTGTTAGCCCAGATCAAGTCAGCGCTAGAAGACGAGATTCCAACGCCCTATCTATTTGATGTTATCCTCTATGAAGATATTGATAACCCCCAATTTAAGCTGCACATTGATACTTATGGTAAAATTTTAGCTCTTTAAAATATTTATTCTTAACTACTTACAAAACAGGCTTTTAATATATTATACTTACTGTAGTTACTAACTACTAACGTACTGATTTATCTTGAGCACACACTCTAATGGCCCTATTGGCATCTACGACAGCGGCGTTGGCGGCCTAACAGTTTTAAAAACGCTTATTGAGCGTCTACCGAACGAACAATTCGTTTATTTTGCAGACACTGCAAATCTGCCCTATGGCAATAAACCCCCTGAGCAAATTATTGAATTTTCTCACAATATTATTTCTTGGTTTCAGAATACTGTAAAAGCCAAAATGGTTATCGCGGCTTGCCATACCAGCTCAGCAATCGCCTTAAGAGATGCTGCTCATGGCTATGATATCCCTGTCATAGGAACTATTTACCCAATGTTGCCCACAGTACTAGGCACAGAGCATAAAAATATAGGTATACTAGCCACGCCAGCTTCAGTTAAAAGCCGTATCCATGAGAATATTTTTAAAGCTTATGGATTTGGCGGCAAGATAGTTTCGATTAGCTGCCCTAATTTTGTGCCCTTAATTGAGGCTGAACAAATGGACTTTGCTACTTTAGATTTTCATATTCAAGAATATTTAGCTACATTTAAACAAGAAGAATTAGATACTCTAATATTTGGTTGTACACACTACCCTCTTATTAAAGCCAATATAACAAAATTTTTACCTGATAATATTAAATATATCGATCCGGCTGAATATATTACATCTGAGGTGATTAATCATCTACAAGCTAATCAATTATTAAATAATTCCCAAACGAAGATATTGCCACAGTTTTATTGCAGTAAAGATACTGAGGTTTTTTCAAGTAAATTAAGAAAAATTCTTAATGTTCATTCAGATGTGGGCTTGCATTTGCCTGAATCTAGCTTGATCAAATTATAAACAATAATCAGTTACGATGCCTGATATCAAAATCTCAGTATAAAGTGATTTTACCTCACCCCAGCCCTCTCCTAGAAGGAATTCAGAAAATTATTGATGTGGTCTAATAAAAGTAGACACCTAAATAGAGAGAGATTATGTTATAATCTTTAAAAATTAAGGTGTCACAGATGAATTATTACAGTAAAGAATTTAAAGAAGAAGCAGTTAGATTAGTTCTA
>JACCDG011085823.1_pt1 | contig 32502 bp, 11 predicted proteins | sample 7442471 | NCBI WGS metagenome assembly JACCDG01 (sample SAMN15323444, study PRJNA562643) | freshwater metagenome | isolation source: river surface water | place: USA:Blue River Watershed | collected 2017-08-17 | reverse complement strand
GCCTTTTTTAGGATGTCGCGCTCCTCTGTGGTTTGCCTGAGTTCAGCTTTGATCTTGACCATCTCGGCTTGCAGGGCCTTAAGATCACTTGACTGGGGTGCGTCTGACTTCTTGAACTTGTTGACCCAGCTGTACAGAACCCCTTCGGGAATTCCAAGCCGTTTGGCCACATCGATGATGGGATGACCTTTATCGATGACTTGTTTGACCGCCTCGGACTTGAACTCGGCGGCATATTTCGTGCGTTGCATCTGCATTGCTCCTTTTCAGTTTTGACATCATTATTTGTCTACTGATTTGGGGGAATGCCAGACCTCCTTCTGTGAGCGACTTGCGTGTCTAACAAAAGCCTATCATCAGAAGTGCTCAGCCCACTACCTTCATACCCCTTATTTCCCTATCGGAGTGGTCCCAGTGCAATGGGTATGTAAAGGTTTATCGACATAGAAATCCCTGCCTGGGAAGGCATGATGTTCATGCAACCAAGTGCATGCAAGAACTGCCCCTGCGAACAAAGTCACTTTGACGTTGATTACTTCGCCGACAGGATGCAGACCGAGTTGCCGTTTCAATCGGATTCCGATCTTTGAACCTTCTATCGCGACTGCCTCAACGTCAAGAAAATCAAAATAGGCACCAACCGACGGCGCTAAGCACTTGAAGAGTGCCTCTTTTGCCGAAAACAGCGCAGGTAGCGCATGATCAACTCCGAGAGCTGGGCTCAGAAGCGCATACTCCACCGGCGTCCCCACGAGACCCCCAGATTCCAGACTACTCGCCACTAGACTCACCATTTCTACATCAATCCCCAAGGATGCAAACAACTGCGTCTTAGCGACTACGGCGGCTGCAAGACCGCAACTGTGACTGATACTGCCTACAAATCCAGGTGGCCAAATCGGTGCCCGAAGCGGGCCGATGCCGATAGCAGAGCATTTCTCCCCCTGCAAAACAAGAGCAGTCTGGGCGCAAATTCGACCGGCAGCAAACTCTCGGCGACGTTTCTCTACGCTACGAATGATTTCCGGAGGCATGCAAATCGAAGAAGGATCGATCGCATTGATTCGGACAGCGTGTGCTGATACCCCAGGTGGGAAAGCATCAAGGATTGCCTCAATAAATTGTTCAACGTCAAGCAAATTCAAGTGCCTAGCTTCTGAAATATGACTGAACACCAAGTAATCGCAAGGGCTCAGCCCTTGCCATCACGTACGTCTACGCCAAGTGCGACCAGCAAAGCGCGCAGTCGGTCTGCCTCCGCCCAGTCACGCGCTGCACGGGCAGTTGCGCGGGCCATTTGCAATGCGGCAATCTCGCCAGTGTCGCCTTCAATGGTCGAGTCACCATCCGATGCTGGCGCGCAGCGATCGAAGCCCAGACCCAGTACGATGTCGAAATCGAGGATGAGCGCCAGCTTTTCCGCGACGGTGAGTCCGTCGTCCTTCAACACGGCCCACACTACCGCCATCGCCATTGGCGTGCGCAGGTCGTGGAGCAGCGCAGCGTCGAAAGCCCGAGCATGGGCATGGCCACGCAGACGATCGGCACTCACGGAGTGAACGCAGTCGGCCTCGCGGCCACATGCGGCACGCAGTTCACCGACCCGGCGTTTCAGCCCGGCATAGCTCCGCGCCGCCGTGTCCATGGCCTCGAAGCTGAAGCGCAGCGAACCCCGGTAGTGCGAGGTGAGCAAAAGATAGCGAAAAGCCAACGGGTCCAGGCCACGCGCGGCAAGGCTGTCCACCGTCAGCACATCGCCACTGGACTTAGACATCTTGCCGCTGTCCAGTTCGAGGAAGTCGCAATGAAACCAGTGGCCCACCCAGCGGTGACCGAAGCAGCACTCGGACTGTGCGATCTCGTTGGTGTGGTGGACGCGAACATGGTCCACCCCACCGCAGTGAATGTCGACATGCTCGCCAAGATACTTGGCGGCCATCGCCGAGCATTCGATATGCCAGCCGGGGAAGCCGCGGCCCCACGGTGACTCCCATTGCATGACCTGGTGCGGAAATTTCGACTGCGAAAACCACAGCGCGAAATCGGCTTGCTGGCGCTTGCGTGCGTCCGTCTCGACGCGCTCGGTGGGCGCGAGCTCGTCGAGCCGCAAGCCGGCGAAGTCGGCATAGGCGGGGAACTTAGCGATATCGAAATACACGTTGCCGCCGCTCTCGTAGGCGAACCCCTTGTCCTGCAGCAGCTGCACCATCGCAATCATGTCGTCGACATGCTCGGTTGCGCGGCAGACAATGCTTGGCCGACGGATGTTCAGCAAGGCGGCATGCCGGAAGAACTCAGACTCGTAGTGGCGGGCGATATCCCACGGTGAGCGCTGTTCCTGCCGCGCCGAAAGCGCCATTTTGTCTTCGCCTTCATCGGCATCCGATTGCAGATGGCCGACGTCGGTCACGTTCATCACATGGGTCACCGCATGGCCCGAGCGCTGGAGCACGCGCACCAGTACGTCCTCGAACACATAGGTCCGCATGTTGCCAATGTGGGCGTGCTTGTAGACCGTCGGACCGCAAGCGTAGAGCCGCACACGACCGGGCTCGAGCGGAGCGAGTGGTTCAATGCGGCGTGTCGCGGTGTTGTAGAGCTGGACTGTCATAGGCGTCGAGGTTAGCACGCTCATTTTGGGGTCAGGACCGGGGTTGACTTGCCGACCCGGATGAACTTCCAGGGCATGAAGTTGTCCGGCAGCTGGACGACCGTGACGCCCTTGCGCACGGCCCAGCTCAGCGTCTGCTGGTGCAGCGGAATGTGACCGATATCGTCCTGGTGCAGCTTCATGGCCTCGCGTATCATGGCCGTGCGCTTGCCGTCGTCAATCTCCGAGGCGATCCTGTCGGTCAGCTCATCCAGCCTGGAGTTGCTGTAGGCGCCCAGGTTGAACTGGCCGCGGCCACCCTCGCCCGGCGTGGCCATGATGGGGAACAGCACGCCGTGCGCGTCCACGGTGCTGGCGGTCCAGCCCTGCATGTAGAAGCTGGTGTCGCGACGCAGGATCTTGGGAAAGTAGGTGATCTTCGTCTCTGCCTCCAGGGTGATCTTCACGCCGATGCGCGCCAGATTGGCCGCGACCGCCTGGCAGATGTCGCTGTCGTTCACGTAGCGGTCGTTCGGGCAGTTCATCTTGAGCTCGAAGCCGCTCGGGTAGCCGGCCTCGGCCAGCAGCTTCCTGGCCGCCTCGGTGTCGTAAGGCAAGCGCTTGTCCAGGTCCTTGGGATAGGCGCGTACCTGCGGCGGCACCATGAGCGCGACCGGGATGGCCGAGTTGCGCATCACCCGCGTGCGGATCGCCTCGATGTCGATGGCCTGGTAGAAGGCCTGGCGCACGCGCCTGTCCTTGAACGGGTTCTTGCCCTTGATGTTGGAGAACTGCAGTTCGTCGCGCTTCTGGTCCATTCCCAGGAAGATCACGCGCAGTTCGGGGCCTTGCAGCACGACGGCCTTGCCGTCGCGCTTGATGCGCTCCACATCCTGCACCGGCACCGGCTCCATAACGTCGACCTCGCCGGACAGCAGGGCCGCCACGCGCGTGGCGTCGTTGCCAACCACGTTGAAGATCACCTCGTCGACATTACTGTCGATCTTGTCCCAGTAGTTGGGGCTGCGCGTGAACACCGAGCGCACGTTGGGCAGGCGCTCACGCGAGCGGAACGGTCCGGTGCCGTTGGTGCGGAACGAGGCCGCGTTCTCGATGCCCTTGCGCCGGTCCACGGGGCGCGTGGACTGGTTCTCCTCGCACCACTTCCTGCTCATCATGTACCAGTTGGTAATGATGTCGGGCAGGATCGGGAGCGGCTGCCTCGTGACAATGTCGATGGTGTGTTCGTCGATCTTTTTGATCTGCTTGATCTGGCCGACGTAGATCTTGACGTCCGAGCCCTCGCCGCGCGCACGGTCGTAGCTGAAGATCACGTCGTCGGCCGTGAAGGGCGTGCCGTCGTGGAACTGCACGTTTTTGCGCAGGTGAAAGCGCCATACCGTGGGGCTCGTGTTTTTCCAGCTGGTGGCCAGGGCCGCAGTCAGCTTGAAGTCGGCACCACGCGTGACGAGCGGTTCGTAAACGTTGCCGGTCACCGTGAGTTGCAGCGACTCCTGCAGCGAATGCGGGTCGAGGGAAGTAGCGTCGCCCTGGTTGGCGATGCGCAGCGTGACAGCCTGGACCGACAGGCACGCGGCCAGCATCGGGGACGCCACCAAGGCGGCAAGGCGGGGCTTGGTAAGCATGGCGTTGACTCCTCTACCTTCTGGCTGTCGGAATGGTCCCGAGCTTCGCCCGCACGTACAAGTACTCGGTCTCGCGCGTTGGCGTCTCGACAATCTTGCGTTTCGCAGCCTCCGCGCCAGCTTTGTACCCCGATTTCTCGAAGGCCTGAATCTGACGCCACTTGCAGTACACGTGCTGCGCGATGCACTTGTCGAAGTGGCGGACCGCCTCCTTGCTGTCTCCTCGGGACAGCGCGACGAGGCCGCGTACGTACGCCACCTGCGACTGTGTCGTCAGGCTGTCCGGCAACTTCGCGGCTTCGGCCTCCAGCAGGGCGAGCGATCTGGCGAGCTCGTCCTGCCTCCCGATCCCGTCCGCGACGGTTGCGCGGATGACCAAGCTTCGCCGGCGCGCGATGCCGAGAGTCTCGCCGGGCACGGTGTCATTCTCCGTTTGCGACATGACGTCGTCGAGTTGCTTCAGCGCGTCCTGCGCCTTACCCGACTCGATCAGGAATTCGGCGCCATCGAGCCCGCTGGAAGCGAAGGTCCCCGGGTGATTCAGCACTTTGGCTTCCTTCTGGGCAGCCATGGCCGTGTCGAGAGCAGTACGTGCCTGTCCCTCGGTGAACTGTACCCAGGCCAGCTGACTCTTCGTCTCGAGCTTGTCAGGAGGACGCACCGCCGATTGCGTCGACGAATTGAGCGCGTCGTAGGCTCCTTTCCAGTCGCCGCGCAAGGCGCGGGTCGCGGCGATTCCTCCCCACGATTGCCAGAACCGGGGTGACACCTCGAGCGCCTTCTTGAACTGGGCCTCCGCCTCTGCCAACCGGTTCGCGGCCAGCAGCGCGTCGCCGAGCGAGTCGTAAGCGTTGGGCTCGTTCGGCGCTACCCGGATGTAGTTCTCGAATGCGGCGATGGCCTCGTCCTTCCTTCCTCGCAGAAGAGAGAGGTAACCGAGCTGGTTCTGAACCGCGCCAGCCATCGGATTGAGCTCGACGGCCCTCTTCAAGGAGGCCGTCACCTCGTCGAGTCCAGCGGCATCGGGAAGTGCTTGTCCGTGGATAGCCGACCGCGCCAGGCGACCGCGCATCCCCTTGTACCAGTGGGCGCGCCAGTCGCCCGGAAGAAGTTCGACGAGCTTCGTCGTGAGCTCGGCCACCTTGCGATCGTCTCCACGCCGGTCGGCCACCATCGACAGGATGTTGAGCCGCTCGGCCTCCGGCACCGTACCCGCAAGCGCCTCCGCCTTGTCGAGTGCTGCAAGCGCCTCGGCGCCCGTCATCAGGAAGCCCGCATAGGCGTGAGCCTGGGCGAAGTTGGGGTCGAGCTGGATGGCCCTCTTGAGGTGCTCGAGCGACTCGCCCTGACGAAGATTCTCGAAGAGCTCACGCCCCTTCTCGAATTGCACGACGGCTTCGGCTGATGTCGAGGTGATCGGAATGGTTGCGGCTTTCGACGGTCGCGCGGCCGTCCTCGACGGGACCGACGTGTCGCCGGGCGCGGCCAAGCCGGGCCGCGTCGCGTGCGGGGCGGTCGGCTGTCCCGCGCAACCCATCAACAGGCTCATCAGCAATAGCCCAAGTTTCTTCTTCATCTTGAAAGTCTCCTAGTGAGGTGAGTGAGGTCCGACCTCGCGGCGAACGCGACTGCGAGCATTGCTGGCAGTCGCGAGCCGCGATTCAGAAATTGGCGTTGGACACCATCGCAGCGATCTTGCGCGTGGTGTCATTGAACTTGCGGCGGCCGTGCATGACGCGGTTGTTATCGATCATCGCCACGTCCCCCGATTCCCACGAGATCGGAATGGCGTACCGCTCGCTGACTTCGAGAATTTCCCAACGGTAGTCGCTCGGAATGGTCGTCCCGTCCTCGAGTTCGAGAGGTATCCCGCCGACCAGGTAGTTGTTCGCGAAAGCGAGCCGGCCGGTGTATTTGGACGTGACGATGGCGGGCGTGAGGTACTGAAACGTCAGTGTGCCGTCGTCGGCAAATCGGAACTGGAAGCCGACAAATTTCTGGAAGATCTCGATCGCCTCGTCCGCCGTGCGAATGCCGAACAGCGCCTGCCACACCGCCGGGGGAATGGGTTGCTCCATCTTCCACTTGAGGCGTTTGTCGACGAACGTCTTGCGTGTCGCGGGCTTCAGCGCCTCAAGGATCGCGTGCCCGTCGTAAACCGTTGTTTCACCGCCAGAAGCGGCGGATTTCACGCACAGGAACCACTGCATCTCCGGCCGAAGCGGCGTGTATGTCAATTCGCTGTGCGCAGGAATGGCGGTCTCGTTCGGATCGACGAGCAGGATCGAGCGGTCGTCCGTCACGCTTTGGCGAAGCATGTTGGGGTGCCTGACGATCTCGGACGAGAACGACTGGACCAGGGGCCCGAACGTGTCGACGTCGAATCCGAACCCGCGAAAGAGCACGAACCCGCTCTCGGCGTACAAGCGCTTGATCTCGGCGTGGTCGTCGCCAGAAATTCCATGGTTTCCTGTATCGAAAGCCGCAGGGGAAACGATGTAGCCAAACGTTGAATCAAATGGCGAAACTTTTAGCATGAGGGCTCCAATCAGGTAACTTTTTGTCGATAAGCATTGCCCGTGCGGGCATCTCCCACCAGGGCCTGGGTGGGGCCGACTGACTCGAACTCGTTCGAAGGCGGCATCAGGCATCGATCGAGATCGCACAGGATCGCGTCGGCGACGGCGTCAAGGTTGCTCTGGACGAAGAAGTGGCCGCCGGCGAAGCGGCGCATCTGGAAGGGGCCATCGACTTCGTCGGACCAGTGCGCGACGGACGCCGGCAGTGCGAGCGCATCGGACTCGCCGGCATAGGCAAACGTCGGAAGCGAGAGGGGCTCCTGCGCGCTGTAGCCGTATGACTCGATTAGGGAGAAATCGGCGCGCAGGACAGGAAGAAACGTGTCGAGGAGCGTCTGGTTCTCCAAGACGGCCTGTGACGTACCACCCAGCCGTCGAAGCTCTTCGATGAACGCCTCGTGGGAGAGGCCCGCGATCGGAGGTCTCTTCGGCGCGCGAGGGCCGGGGGCGCCGACGACGAAAAGCGCGACGGGCTGTGGCAGAATGCCGCCGCGAAGCCTTCGACACAGTTCCAGGGCGATGCTTGCCCCCATGCTGTAGCCGAGGATTGCGTACGGACAGTCCATGAGTTCCCGCATCGGGGACTCGAGTGCCGCAACCAAGGCCTCCACCGAGTCGATGCAGCTCTCATGCATGCGGCTCTCCCGCCCAGGCAACTGCGCCGCACAAACCTGGACCGTGCTGCCAAGCCGTCGGGAGAGTGACGCGAACGAGGACGCGCCTGCACCGGCAAACGGCAGACAGAAAAGGCGGACGGCCGGCCGGCTGCTTCCCCGATAGGGAAACCATGTATCCGAGATGCGTTTCAATGTCATGGGTTTTGCGTCGAGGTGATGTCGCTTGGCAATGCAAGGCGACGAAGGACGAGCGTCTGGTCGGACCCCCGTGACATCGAGGGGACGACGGTCGGCGGACGAGGTGGGAGATCACCCGGCAGTCCGTTCGTTTCGGAGACGGCAAGGAGATCGAGAGGGGCGTCCATCGCGGCTTCGATGGTGACGACGATGGGTCCGGGTGGTGGGCTCGCGTACCGCAGCAGGAGTGGCGCGGAGGGCGAAACGGCGACGCGCTGACCTAGCAGACTGCAAGCGACGACCTTCGAGTCGGAGTTGGCATACAGTGCAATCGACGCCGCACCGGCAGGGGCGGTCAGTTCGACTTCGAGGAGGCGATGGCTGCCCTGCCTCACCTGCTTGATCACCCTCAACGAGGGCCCCTCAAGCTTTTCGACGGATGCCTTGGTGACGAGGTACGTTTGCCTGCTGCCCAGGATGAAGGACGGAAGCGCTTGCCGCCCGGGAGCGTCACCGAGTCGAACCCTTGTCCAATCGTCGACGGCTGCGTCGGCGGAACCCCAGACCGCTTCTCCCCGAGCCGCGTCCAGCGCATAGAAGAGATGGTTCTGTCGCGGGCGTTCGGCATCGAACGATCCGAACATGGCGGGGAGCGTGCACGCGACGAATCCGGCGATCGACGCGATTGCGGGCAGCCTCCAGGCGTACGCGCGAGCATGGCCATCCGGCGTGTCGAACGAGGGCGCGATGAGTGTGGTGACGATGCCGACCAGAACCGCTCCCGCGCCCCACGCGGCGGGCGGCAACGCCACCATCACCAAATAGACGAGCGGCGCCACGACGAGGGCGGCAGGGATCGCCTGAACGAAAGTGAGGAGTTCTCGCAAGGCGGGGCTGTCGACACTCGATCGGACGAGCCACACCAGCGCCGATCCGGCCAGCGGCCACACGACCAGATAGCTTGCCTGTGGCTGCCATGCCGTGACCACGATGGCCAGCAGGCCGGAAACGATCAACGCGCCACCCATGCGTTCGTCGGCCGTGAGCAGCCAGCCCCCCATCAGGCGCTGAAGGGCCGTGGTGGAACCCGCAGCCGCGACGACCGTGCCGGCGATCGCGCACCACATCCACGTGGCGAACGAATGCAGCAAGCCCTCGGCTGCCGGATTCAAGGCTGTGAGCCCCATCCAGACGGCGGTTACGACGACGGCAGCCCCCACAATGGCAAGGAGCGACGAGAGCGTCGCGCGGATGAGCGGTCGCGGGCGCAACCCCCCGGACCGCGACGCGCGCACGGCCGCCGCCGCTACCAGAAGCAACACCGCTGCAAGGCAAGCCACTGCGACCCATGACGGGTAGACGACGATCTTGCCGAGCAGATCGAAGTAGACGACGTCGGCGCGCGGCGCGGATGCTGCCGCGCCGAATGCGCGCACGATGCCGAGTGTCTGCTCGCCATGATGCTGCAGACTCCGCTCGTCCAGTTGCTCGGGATCGTCGGTGCTGGTGTGGTAGTGCGCGTATCCTTCGATGAACGCGAAATTGAATCCGGGGATCCCTGCCCGCTTGAAGACCGTGAGGTCGGTGTCGTTGGGCAAGGCGTCGTAGACGGCACCTAGCGCCGAGTTGCTGACCGGATGCGCCGACGCTCGAGCAAACAGCTGGATCAGCTGTTTGCTCGGCTGACTCGTTTCGAACATGATCGACGGTCCACGGGTCCCGCGGGCCTCGAGGTTGACGACGAGACCAATCCGCTTGAGTCGTGACTCGTCCGCGGCGAACGCGCAGGCACCGAGCAGCCCATCTTCCTCCCCGTCGGAAAACAGCGCCATGACCGGGCGCGCCGGAGGCGCACCCGCCTTGAGCGCCCGGAGCACTTCGAGGAGCGCGGCGACCCCCGCTCCGTTGTCCGCTGCGCCCTGGCCCCTAGCGAGCGTGTCGTAGTGCGCCACCAGCAGCGTCATCGGCCCGGGTTCGACGCCAGGCAGAATGGCGACGATGTTTCGCACCGTTCCGGCGTTGACGCTGCCGCGTCGCGTACGGCACACCGACGGTCGCTCCTCGACCGAGGCCTCGACGCCGAGCGCCTTGAGGCGGTTCATGATGTTGTCCGCCGCGCGTCGATTGCCCGCGGACCCCATCGGGCGCGGTTCACTCGCGATCGAGCGAAGAACCTCCATGGCCCTGCCCGAAGCGAAGTCGTGAGGTGGAGCGGTCGACGGCACCGTCGGCGGCGGTCGAACGGCGGTGACCGGGACCCCGGCGAACATCGCGGCGAGCGCGACGAGGAGGAGCACACGCGTACGGAGAAGTAAGGCCATCATTTTGATCACGCTAGTTTGTTGCCGGTGGCGGGGAGAGCAGCGGGGTCGCCGACGACCGGCGGATCCTCCACGCAGCGGATAGCCCGATTGAGCGATGCAATCAGGACGACGACGATGGTGACGAGGGCCACGGCCAGAAACATGACGCCGATTCCGCGCCCCGGTCCGACGCCGACGATCCTGCCGAGCGTGCCGGCCAGCGCCCCACCTTCGAGGAGCATCGGATTAAAGACGTGCTCCGCGAGAAATCCGGAACACAGATAGGCGATAGGAATGCTCGACCAACTGATCATCCGTCGGATCGCGAACACCCGGCCCTGGAGTTCGGGCGCCACCTTGGTCTGCCAGATCACGTTCGTCGATGCCGCGATGATCGGAAAGCAGAACAGGATGCCGAACAGGCATACGCCGATAAGCATGGCGTTTGGACGCAGGCCCGCCACGGCAGCAAAGCCAGCCTGCACGGCGGTCAGCACGAGGATCGTCGGAATCCGGTGCCGCGCTCCGCCCCACAAGCTCATCACGGCGCTGCCGGCGACGGCGCCCAGTCCGCCGGCGGCGATCACGTTCCCGAGCACGCCCGCGTTGGCGAACGACAGCACGAGCGGGGTGATGCCGATCTGCACGACGCCAAAGAGCGTGAAGTTGGTGCAGAACGCGAACCAGAGCAGCTCGAAGAGGCCCGAGCGATTCCGGAAGTACCGCCATGCATAGGCAACCTCCGCAACGATCGAGACCTTCGCGGCAACAACCTTCGCCGGCCGCGGAATGCGAACCGCAAGCAGCGTCCCCACACCGACGATGAACGAAGCGGCGTCGACGAGGATCACGCCTTCTAGTCCGATCTGCATCACGAGCCAGCCCGCGCTCAGGGGCGCGATGATTTCCGCCGCCGCCTCGCCGAGTTGCACGAGGCCGTTGGCTCGGCCTAGGTGACGCTTGGGAACGAGCAAGGTCACGGACGCGGCGTAGGCCGGCCAGCGAAACGCCTTGGCCACCGACGCAAGGACGGTGAACACTGCGAGCGGCAGCAAGTCGAAGTGTCCGGTGAGCAAGAGGAGCGCGCTGCCGATGGTGCACGCTGCGGCCCCAACGTCGGCCATGATCATGACCCGACGCCGATCCAAGCGGTCGACGAGCGCGCCTGCCACCGGCAGCAGCAGGATACTCGGCAACAGGGTACACGCCGCGAGGACCGAAAACGCGAACGACGAGCCCGTTTTCTCCAACACCCAGACGCCGAGCGCGAACGACGTCAGCCCCGAGCCGACCGCCGAGACCAGCTGCCCGGCCCAGACGGTGAGGAAACTCGCCAGGCCACGGCTCTCGCTTTCTTCAGACACGAAGCGTCTCCTTGTGTTCGGGGAGAAAGCCGCTGCGCATGAAGTAGGACAGACACGCGTCAATCAGCGTTTGATCGATGTTCGGCGGCGGGACGTTGCTGTCCGCAAGGGCCTTCACGGTTTCCTCGGTGGAGAAGACGATCTCGTGGGGGCTGACGGCCGCGCCCTCCGGCAACGAAGGAAACATGAACGACAGCGGATGAAGGGCATTGTCGGCCGAGCCCGGATCGACGATCACGTCGCGCCATTGTCCGTAGGGTAACGTCGCCACGTCGTAACCCGCAGTGCGAACGAAACCGATCAACTGATCCCAGGTGGGCCGATTCGGGTTGACAGGGTGGAAGTCGTTGCCGATGCAGTTCTGCATGAGCGAAAGCTGGACGATCACCGACGAGACGTAGTCGACCGGCGTGAGATCCACCCGCATTGCCACATCCGGCGAGGACCGGGACTGGACGCATCCCTTGATCATGCGGGAAATGAAGTCGTTCGGATTGCAGCTACCCGTCTGGCGATCACCCACGATGTTGCCCGGGCGATAGATGGAGACCGGGAGCCCGCGGTTCCGTGCGATGCGCACGAGCTTTTCCGCCACCCACTTGGTCTGCGAATAGCCGTTGCCGAACCCGGTCGACTGGACCGGGTCGTCTCCCTCGCAGACCACGGTTCCGCTCGGATAGTTCGACGAACCGAAGACGGCCGTCGTCGACACGTGATGGAACGGTTTGCGCGTGCCGCGCGCGGCCAGTCTCAGCACCTCCTGGGTGCCGAGCACGTTCGAGGCCCGGAGCAAGGGGTTTCGGTAGGGGTAGGCGAAATTGACGAGCGCGCCGCAGTGGTAGATCGCGTCGACCTCCCCTGCCAGGGCGTCGAAACGCGCCTCGGTGAGCCCGAGGAGGGGGCGTGACAGATCGCCGGTCTCTATCGCGAGTCTGGCTTCGAAGCGATCCTCCCAGATGCCATATTCGACGAGCACCTGACGCAAGCGTCCGAATGCTTCTGCCGATGTCTTGCCACGCACGAGGCAGCGCACGCGTGCATCCGTCCGGTTCAACAACTCACGCACGATGAACGCGCCGAGATACCCGGTTCCGCCAGTCACGAAGACCTGCCGCGCAGGCCACGGCGCGCGGGGAACGCGCGGGTCGATCGCCGGGTCGAGGACGGCCTCGGCTTCGAGGTCGGGCTGTCCGCCCGGCGAGGCGACCGCGACGTCCCCTCGCCCAAGCGCGGCGTCGACGATCTTCGCCAGGCCTGCCACGGTGGTCGTCTCGAAGATAACGTTCAGTGCGAGCTCTACGCCCAGGCGCTTGCTGACCTCCGCGACCAACTGCGTCGCGAGAAGCGAGTTGCCGCCCAGCTGGAAGAAGTCGTCGTCCGTCCCGACACAGTCGATGCCGATGAGGCCTTGCCAGATAGCGGCCAGCACGCGCTCGCTGGCGCTTGATGGCGCGAGATAGGAAACAGTCATCTCGGGGCGCTCGTGCACCGGTTTCTCTTCGGCGGCGACGGGGACATTCGCCGTGGATGACGAACGCGCCGGCTCGATCCAGTACCGCTGTCGTGCGAACGGATATGTCGGCAGCGTCACCCGGCGGCGCTCCTGGCCCCGGTGCACGGCCTCCCAGGGGACGCGCGCTCCGGCAGCCCACAACGAGCCCAGCGCCTTCAACAGATGGGCGCGATCGGTCCCGGCCTCGTCCCGCTGTCGTAGCGTGGTCACCGGAGACGGCGCGCCTGGTCGTGTCGCTAACGAGGCGAGCGTGCGCCCCGGACCGACCTCGAGAAGGACACGGTCGGCGCCCTGACCGAGAAGGGTCACCGCGTCGGCGAAGCGCACGGCCTGCCGGAGATGTCGCGCCCAGTACGCCGGGTCGGTAGCCTCGACCGCGGTGAGCCAGGCGCCAGTGACGTTCGACACAACTGGGATTTTCGGCGGCGAGAGCGAGACGCCGACAGCCACGCGCGCGAACGCGTCGACGACTGGATCCATCATCGCCGAGTGGAAGGCGTGCGATGTGCGCAGCGACTTCGTCGCGATACCGCGCTCGGCGAGGCACCGCTCGAATTCGGCGATGGCAGCGTCCGGTCCCGACACGACGCAGGACGATCGCCCGTTCACCGCCGCCAGCGAAAGCCCATCGTGCAGCATGGGTGAGAGCTCGTCCTCGCCCAGCACCACCGCGAGCATCCTGCCGGGAAGAACGGACTGCATCAGTCGGGCGCGCTCGGCCACGAGCATCAGCCCATCTTCAAGCGAGAAGACGCCGGCCACGCACGCGGCGGCGAACTCGCCGACGCTGTGGCCGACGCATGCGGTGGGCTTGATGCCCCAAGACGCGAGCAGCTTCGCCAGCGACATCTCGATCGCGAAAAGGCAGGGCTGCGTCATCCGGGTTTGGGCGAGCTCTCTTTCCGCCGACTCGTGCATGTCCTCGGACGCCGGGAAGAGAAGCGCGCGGATGTCGCCGCCGAGTTTGTCCGCGAGCACGTGCGCACAGTGATCGAGGCACTCACGGAACTCGCGTTCCCGTTCGTACAGACCGCGCGCCATTCCGACGTACTGTGCCCCCTGTCCGGGGAACATGAAGGCGATGGTGCGCTCGCTGGCCTCGTCGGTGCACGACACGACAGGCTTGGCCAATGGCCGGCGGAGTGCGGTGACGCCCTCTTCGACGGAACGACAGACCACGAACCGGCGATGGGGGAATCGACGCCGGCCGACCTGGAGCGTGTAGGCGACGTCGGCGAGCGACGCCTGGGGATGGTTCGAGAGCCAGTCGGCCAGGCGCGTCGTCGCCGCTTCGAGCGCGCTCGATGTCCTGGCCGACACGAGCAGGAGGGTGTCGTCCGGTTCGGAAGCGACGGTCAGACGCGGCGGCGGCTCCTCGAGCACCGCATGCGCGTTCGTGCCGCCCATGCCGAACGAGCTGACACCCGCGATGCGGGGGCCGCCGTTCGACTGCCAGGTCTCCAGCGTCCGCGGGACGTAGAAGGGGGTCTCGGCAAAAGGGATGACGGGATTGGGGCTCTCGAAATTCGCCATCGGCGGCACAAGCCGGTGTTCGAGGGCGAGCGCGGTCGTAATGAGCCCGGCCACGCCCGCTGCGGTGTTCGCGTGTCCGATGTTGGCCTTCACCGATCCGATAGCGCAGCGGCCGCCACGGGCGCCAGGTCCGAACGCCTGCGAGAGCGCGGCGATCTCGATCGGGTCACCGAGATGCGTTCCGGTGCCGTGGGCGTGGACGTACGAGACCTCCCTGGGCTCAACGCCGGCGATGGCCATCGCCTCGCGAATCACCGCCGCCTGCCCCTCGACGCCGGGCGCCGTGAAGCCGACCTTGGCCGATCCGTCGTTGTTCACCGCCGTGCCGCGGATGACGGCATGGATGTGATCGCCGTCCTCGATGGCCGCTGCCAGCTGCTTCAGGACGACGACGCCGACACCTCCGGTCAGCACGGTTCCGCTCGCCTTGGCGTCGAACGGACGGCACTTGCCATCCGAGGACACTATGCTACCTTCCTGGTAGAGGTAGCCGCGGCGCTGCGGAACGTTGATCGTCGCCCCGCCGGCTAGCGCAATGTCGCACTCCCCGTCGAGAAGACACTGGCAGGCGAGGTGCGTCGCCACGAGCGACGTGGAACAGCCGGTCTGCACCGTCATCGAAGGTCCACGCAGGTTCAGCTTGTACGAGACCCGCGTCGCGACGTAGTCCTTGTCGTTGGTGTGCTTGACGAGGAGGCCACCCGCGGTCTCGAGCATGTCGGGATGCGAGAGCAGGTTGTAGATGAGGTACGTACTGATGCTGATGCCGGCGAACACACCGACCCGCTTGGTCGTCGCCTCGCCCAAATAGCCGGAACTCTCGAGTGCGTCCCATGCGTGCTCGAGGAAAAGGGTGTGCTGAGGGTCCATCAGCTCCGCCTCGCGCGGGTTCATGGCGAAGAACGCGGCATCAAACAACTCAATGTCGTCGACGACGCCGGCCGCGCGCACGTACGCGGGGTGTGCCAGCGTCGCCGGGCTGACGCCGGCGGCCAGAAGATCGGCGTCGGTGAACTGCGTGATCGAGCTCGTGCCGTTGCAGACGTTTTTCCAGAGTGTCTGTACGTCGGGCGCGCCGGGATAGCGTGCCGACATCCCGATGATCGCGATCGCTCCGTGGTGTTCAGGCTTAGATGTCATTTGTTCCTCTGCTGGCGGCGCGGCGCACTGCAGCGCGGTGCTGCCTCCGCTGGTCGATGTCTGCGCGGCGCTCGCCCTGCCCGGCGGCATCCGCGCTCCCTGCGAGCTCGGCCGTAGTCAGCGTGTCGACGTAGCGAGCGAGCGCCCGCACGGTCGGACAACGGAACAGATCGATCACTTCGAGCTTGACCTGTACCCTCTCGCGGAGCTTCCCGAACCCCTGAATCATGAGCAGGGAGTCGCCGCCGAGGTCGAAGAAGTTGCCTTCGAGCGGCACACGATCGCGCTGTAGAACCTCGCACCAGATGCCCGCTATGACGCGCTCCATCTCCGTTCCCGTCGTCTCGCCCGTCGTCTCGTCTTCCGTGTCGAAGGTGGGCGCCGGCAACTGACGGCGGTCCACCTTGCCGTTCGGATTCAGCGGCATGAGGTCGAGGAACACGAACGCCGCTGGGATCATGACCTCGGGCAGCGTCTCGCGGAGGAAGGCGCGCAGGTCGACTGCGGACAGGACGTGCTCGGCGCCGACGACCACGTAGGCGACCAATCGTTTCTCGTCGCTGCTCGCCGACGCGAGTACGACCGCTTCGTTGACCGCGGGATGTTGCGCGATGATGGCCTGGATCTCGACCGGCTCGATCCGGATGCCGCGGATCTTGATCTGGTCATCCAGTCGCCCGAGGATCTCCAGCACGCCGTCGTACCGGTACCGGCCGCGATCGCCGGTGAGGTAGATGCGGTCGTTCGGATCGTTCCGCTTCGGATTGACCCAGAACCGCGAGTCGTTCTCGTGTGCCAGATTGAGGTAGCCGAGGGTCCGGTAGGGTGTACGGATGTGGATCTCGCCAGGCTGGCCGAGACCACAGGGTCGACCCTGCGGATCGAGGACCAGGACCTGGCACTGCGGCAGGGGCGATCCGATCGCCTGGACGCCCGGTTCCGGATCCGCCGGCAGCGGGTAGAAGCACTTGGCGAGCGTCGTCTCGGTCGGTCCGTAGAGATTGACGACGTCGCTGCCGGGGGCGACGTTCGCCCGCCATCGGCGGACCAACCCATCGGTGAGTGGCTCGCCTGCGAAGAAGGTGCAGCGCAGAGTCTCGACCGGGGACACCTCACCGTCGGCGATCCAGTTCGCGGCGAGGGAGGGCACGGTATGCATCAGCGTGATGCGCGACGTGCGGAGCCATTCGATCAGGCGATCGGGGAGGTAATCGCCGCTGTCGGGGATGACGAGAGTCGCCCCGCTTGCGAGCGGCGTGAACACGTCACGCAGGACAACGTCGAACGACAGGCCGGTGAGTTGAGCGGCGCGATCGCCCGGGCCGACGTCGAACGTCGCGCGCTGCCATGCGATGAAGTGCGCCAAGCCGGCATGCCCGCCGAGCACCCCCTTCGGTACTCCGGTCGTTCCGGACGTGAAGAAGATGTAGGCCGCAGCGTCTCCGGAGGGAAATTCCGAGGCGGACAGCTGATCGACTGCGAGCGACGGAGTCCCCTCGTGATCGATGGCGAGGACGGGTCCGTCGGTGAACGTCGGCACGTCGGCATCTCCGATGGCGAGGATGGCACGCACCTTCGCCTCCCGCAGCATCAGCGCGCGGCGACCGGCGGGCAGATTCTGGTCGAGGCAAAGAAGGACGCCGCCGGCGCGCAGCACGGCCGCCATGCTCGCGACGAGCGCGAACGAGCGCTTGCCGGTGACGGCGACCGCGTCGCCGCGCCGAGCGCCGGCGGCGTGGAGCGCGCCGGCGATGCGACGGACGACCTCGTCGAGCCGGCCGTAGCTCCACGACCGCGTGCCATGCTCGATGGCAGGTTGCAGTGGATGCGCGTCTGCCGCACGGGCGATCATTTGCGGAACCGACTCGAACGGCACGGTGGAGAGCGCCTGACCGAGATCGGAGAGCTTCGGTCGGTGCGCGGAGGTAACGAGGTCGGCGGCGGAAATCCGCGCGTCGCCGTCGATCGCCAGCTGCGCCGCGAGGTGCTCCAGTTGGTCGGCGAGGCACGCTGCGCGCAGCGCCGTGCAGGCGCCTTCCTGCCAATCGAGCTGCACCTCCAACTCGTCGCCAACGGCGAGGAATCGCAGACGGAACGGCGTCTCGTCATCGGAGGCGTCCACGGCCGCGTCGAGCCATTCGATCACGGGGATCCGGCCGCGCATCGGTTGCTCCTCGCGCTCCGAATGGGAGCCTTCAGCTGCTTCCAACGTGCGCGAGGCGCTTTCGAGCCGTTTACCGACGACGTCTATGAGCGCTCCGAACGACGGGTCGCCCTCGACCTCCACCCACACGAGTTCCACCGGTTGCGACGGATACTGGTCCTGCCCGCGATCGTCCGGCCGGCGAATGCAGAGCCGTGCCCCGTCCTCGACCTTCGCGAACAGCGCCACGACGGCTGCCATCCACCCGACGTGGGCTGGTCGGCCTCGCGCTTGCGCCATGACGGTGACCCCGTCGGCGACTTCACGCGGCATGCGCCGGCACAGGCGCCGCGGCGAGTTGGTGGGCGCGTCCGGCGGCCCGAGCGGCGTCACCATCCCTTCGGGCGAGTAGCGCCCAAGCTGGCCGCTCGGCACCCCGTCCACGACGATCTCGCGGAGCTCTCCTACGCCCGCCAGCTCGCCGCTCGGTGCGCGCACCTCGGAGACCGCCTGGCCGGCCGTCGCCGCGCGCAGCGTGGCGACCCGCTCGCGATGCGCCACGGAGGCGAGGTCGATCGCGGAGAGCTTCACTTCGGCATTCGCGGCGGCCTGGGCGAGGACGAGGCGGTTCTGCTCGAGCAACTCGATCATCCGCGCGCGGTCGAACAGGTCGGCGTTGAACACCATGTCGAACTGGATGCCGTCGTCCATTTCACGGATATAGGGCGTCATGTCGAACTTCGATCCGACGGGATCGAAGTCGGGGTGGACGTTCAGTTCGCTCAACGTGATCGTGGTCAGCGGAAAATTGAGCATGTTGAAGAAGGTCTGGAATAGCGGTGTGCGACTCAGATCCCGATGCGGCTGGACAACCTGGAGCAACCGCTCGAAAGGCACGTCCTGATTCGCGTAACCGTCGAGCGTCGTCTGCCTCACGCGGCCGACCAGATCGCTGAACGTCGGGTCGCCCGACAGATCGGTGCGGAGAACCAGGGTGTTCAGGAAGAAACCGATGAGCCCTTCCGTCTCTGCCCACTTCCGATTGGCGATTGGCGTGCCGACGCAGATGTCTGTTTCTCCCGAGTACCGATGAAGCAGGATCTTGAACGCGGCCAGGAGCACCATGAAAAGCGTCGCGCCTTCTCGCTGGGCAAGCGCACGCAGCGGTTCGGTCAGGCTCCTGTCGATGAACAATCCGACCCGATCGGCCTGGAAGCTCTGCATCGAAGGACGCTCGCGATCGAGCGGCAATTCGAGCGACGGCGGCATCTCTGCGAAGTGCTCGGTCCAGTAGGCGACCTGCTTCGTCATGACGCCGCTGTCGAGCCACTTGCGCTGGTAGATGGCGTAGTCGGCGTACTGCACGGGCAGCGGCGGCAGTGGCGGCTCCGATCCGGAGACTAAGGCGTTGTAGATGGCGGCGAGCTCGCGGATGATGATCGCCATCGACCACCCGTCGGAGACGATGTGGTGGAGCGTCAACGTCACCAGATGGTCTTCCGGAGAAAGCCGAAGAAAAACGGCTCGGATCAAGGGCCCCTGCACGAGATCGAACGGCCGCGCCGCTTCTTCGGCCGCAGCAGTCATGGCGGCCCGCTCTCGCTGCGCTTCGGGCAGGTCCGTCAGGTCGATCAGCGGCAGCTCGAACGCAAGCCGGGGGACGATGACCTGGATCGGTTCGCCTGCCGCCAGCGTGAAGGTCGTGCGCAGCACTTCGTGCCGGTCGACGATGGCCTGCAGCGCTCGCTGGAAAGCCGTGCCGTCGAGCGACCCTCTCAGGCGCAGCGTGCCCGGCATGTTGTAGTACGGCGTGCCGGGCAGCAGCTGATCAAGGACCCAGAGGCGCAGCTGTCCGTAAGAGAGCACGAGCGGCTCGTCCGGCGCGCGAAGGGTCACCCCGCTCTGACGCGTGACCGTCACCCCCTTCTCCGTCAGCACCCGCGCTACGTCCTCCGCGTCGCCGATGTCGTCCACCAACGCGAGCGCGGCGGCGATCTGCTGCGTCTGCCCAGCCTGCGTCTCGTTGGCGATCAGCTGCTCTGCAAGACCGGCGACCGTTGGCGCCTCGAACACGACCTGCATCGGAAGCTCGGTCTGGAAGACGTCGCGCATGCGTGTCAGCAGCTGCAGCGCGAGCAGCGAATGGCCTCCCAGCTCGAAGAAGTCGTCGAAGACGCCGATCGGTTTGACGCCGATGACGGTTTGCCAGATGTCGGCCATCGCTTTCTCGAGCGGTCCGCGTGGCCCCACGTACTCGGTGCCAAGATCGGGGCGCGGGTGCGCCGCGCCTGGAGTCCCGCCGCCGGCGCCCGACGACAGCAAGGACTTGCGGTTCTCGGCGATCACGACCGCCAGTTCGACGGTTGAGACGATGAGGTGGGACGAAGGCCGCCAGCTGGTGATCCGGTCGAAGACCTCGATCCCCTCGGCGGATGACATGCCGAGCGCGAGGCGGCGCTGCAGCGGGTTTGTCGCGGGCTCCTGCTTCAGACCGGCCACACTGTCGAACTCCCGCTCGCGGAGCACCATGAACGTGTAGTCCTCGATCACGGCGAGTTCGTCGCCGGCTTCGGACATCAGCGTGACCTGGAATGACAGCGTGTTCGCCGCCCAGCGGCGCTCGTCCCACCGGACGTGGCTCACCACCGTCTGCGGCAACGGCCCGCGCAGCGTGACCTTGCCGTAGGAGAAGGGCACGCAGCCTTCGGTGGCCAGCGATGGCACGACGAAGCCGGCCGCGACGTCGAGCACCGCGGGGTGGAGCGTGCAGGCAACGAGATCGTCCTCGTATCGCGCGGGCAACTCGATGCGCGCCACCGCTTCGCGCTGGCCCAAGCCGCCGCCGCGGAAGCTGTCCATCCATCGTGGTCCGTAGGCCACGATGTCGGTGCTCGCGTCGGGACCGAAGCGCGTGATCGGGCCCTCGGCGCAGCGCGCGAAGAGGGCGCCGACGTCGTGGCGGCCCCAGGTCGCGCGATCGATGCGGGCGATCTTGCCGGTGGCGTGGACCTGCCAGGCGCCGCGATCGATGCGACTCGCGACGGTGAAGGCGTATCCCTCCTTCTCCTCGGTCAGGCTCGTGCGCACCCGCGCCTCGTGGCCGTCCGCGACTGACAATGGGGCCATCAGCGTGATGCGCGAGAGCTCCACCGCCCCCGGTGCGTCGCGGCGCTCGACGGCGCGAAGCGCGAGCTGCAGGTAGGCCGTTCCGGGCAATGTGGGAACACCCATGATGCGGTGCTCGTCGAGCAGGAACATCGTCTCGGGCGACGCGCGGAAGTAGTCCGTCATCGCCGCCTTCACCGCCGGGCGGCCCATCGACGCCACCGCCTTCGCAGCCATGCCGACCTCGCGCCACGCGTCCCAGCTGATGGCGACGATCGGACGCTCGGGGCGCGAGTGCGCCGCGGCGAACGCGTCGAGGTAGGCGTTCGCTGCGGAGTAGTCGCTCGTGCCGGGCTCGCCGAACACCGCGTTGAGCGACGAGCACAGCACCATGAGCTGCGGCGGCTCGTCGCGGAAAAGCCGCTCGAGCAGCAACGTGCCGAGGACCTTCGGCGCGAGGACGCTCTTCGCCTCATCGACCGTCTTGGTCTGCATCAGGGAGCTGCCCGGCACGCCCGCGGCGTGCACGACCCAGTCGATGGACCCGAAACGAGTCCGAATCTCGGCGAGCGCCGCGCGCATTTGCGATTCGTCGGCCACGTCGGCACGACAGACGTGCACCTCGGTGCCCAGCGCTTCGAGTGCCTGGACGGCCTCGATTCTCGAGCAGGTCTCGTCGTCGCCGGTCTCGAGGAGCGATGTCCATTGATCCCGCGGCTGGAGCCCGCTGCGCCCGACCAGCGCGATGCGGGCACACCCGCTCTTGGCCAGGTGCCTGGCAATCTCGCTGCCAATGCCGCCGAGACCCCCGGTGATCAGGCAGGCGCGCGGGACGGGCATACCGGCGGATGCCGTCGGCACCGGGCTCGGCTCGAATACCTGCACCCAGCGGCCCACCCCGCGGAATGCCACGATCGTCTCGGTCGCGGTCGAGTCGCCTTCCCCTAGTCTCTCCTGCGACAGCGCCTGCGCGAGCTGGGCGATCAGGCGGCGATCCTCGACAGTGCCGGCCTCGGTCGCGCGGACGTCGATCGCGCGGCAAGCGATCGTCGGGTGCTCGCGGGGGATGACGCGAAAGGGCCCGAGGATCGTGGCCTTCTCGGGCCGGATCGGGTCGCTGCCTGTGACATCGTGCGCCTCCTCGACGATCACGATGAGCGTGATCGGGTCCTTGCTGGCCGGCTTGGCAAGCGCCTTGCTCAGGAACAGCAGGCTGTAGAACCCGAGCGGCTCGCAGCGATCTAGCAGCGCGCGACCACCGAGCAGGCGGTCTTCGGGGTCCACCGACCAGGCATGCAGGATCCGTTCGGGCGACCACCCGTCGCCGCCCAGCTGGCGAAACAGCGCCTCGTAGTCGTCCGCGCAGTCGGGCCGAATGGCGAAGTGGCTGCCCGAGCCGGTGAACGCGGTGCCGGGCTCGACGAAGACGACGTCGTTGTCGACCGCGCGCAGCTGCTCGGCCAGGCGGGCGCCGAGGCTGCTCGGATGTCCGAACACCAGCCAGCGCTTCGTGGTGCGCGCGCCCATCGACAGCGCGAGCGTTCGACGCCAGGCGGGCAGATAGAACCAGGTGGCGACATCGCCTTGCCTGCGCAGTTCGGCGCCCGCGTCCGGCAGGCGGGACTCGATCGCCCCTGGCTCGATCCAGAAGCGCTGTCGCTGGAACGGATAAGGCGGCAGGACGACGGGCGGGACCGGCTTGACAGTCAGCGTAGGGAAGTCGATCGGCAGGCCGGATACCCACGCTTTGCCAACGGCGCCGAGGAAAACGGCGGCACCGCCCCTAGTATCGCGCGCGTGAGGCATGGTCGCGATAATCGTGCGACCGCGGGGGAGTGGCTGCTGCGCCGCGAGTTGCGCCAGCGCGTTGCCCGGACCCACCTCGATCGGGATGAACGACTCGTCGCCAAGCAGCACGGCGACGGCGTCGGCGAAGCGGACGGCCTCGAGCATGTGGCGAGCCCAGTAGTCCGGCGAGGTTGCCTCGTCCTGCCTGATCCAGGTGCCGGTCAGGCCCGACAGGAACGGACGGGTCGGCGGCCGACGAGACACCGCGGCGACCGCACGCCGAAACGGCTCTAGGATCGGCAGCATCATCGGCGAGTGGAACGCGTGCGATGTGAGAAGTGGACGCACCATGACCTGGTCCGCCGTCAAGGTCCGCTCGAGCGCTTGGACCGCGGACGTCGGACCTGAGACCACGCAGAGTTCGGGACCGTTGATCGCGGCGATCGCGACGCCCGGCACCAGACGTGATTGAAGAGCGCTCTCGGCGAGGCCGACCGCGGCCATCGCTCCCGCGGGCATGAGCTGCATCAAGCGCCCGCGCTCGGCGACGAGTGCGAGAGCGTCCTCGAGGGAGAAGACGTCCGACAGGCAGGCGGACACGTACTCGCCGATGCTGTGGCCGACGGTCGCGACCGGGTCGAGACCGAGCGCCATCAGCAGCCGCGCCATCGCGTACTCCACGGTGAACAGCGCTGGCTGCACGACCGCGGTGTCAAGCAACGCCTTCGCGCTCTCTCCCTCACGGGAAAAGATCGCGGCGCGCAGGTCGTAGCCGAGGCGCGGCGCGAGCAGCTCGGCGCATCGGTCGACCTCCCGCCGGAAGATGGGCCACGTTTCATACAGCTCGCGGCCCATGTCGGCGTACTGCGAGCCCTGTCCCGAGAACATGAACACGGGATGCCGCTGGGAGCCGTCGTGGATCCCGCCGACGACGCGCTTCGGATCGAGCAAGGCCGCGCGCGCGTCCTGGACGCCCCTAGCGACGATCGCCTGCCGGTGCGCGTGCTGCTTTCGGCCGATCTGGAGCGTACTCGCGACGCTTGCCAGCGAGGCCTCTGGATGGTCCCCGAGCCAGCTGGCGAGACCGGCGTTCGCGGCAGCGAGGGCGGCCGGAGTCCTGGCGGAGAGAACGAGAAGCTGTTCCGGGGGCTGCGCGACGTCATGGCCGTGTGTTGTGGACGTTGACGCTGGCACTGGCACTGGTGGCGCTTCTTCCACGATGACGTGCACGTTCGTTCCGCCCATGCCGAAAGAGCTGACCCCGGCGCGCAAGGGCAGCGGCCCCGTCCACGCCGTGAGCGCCGTGCTCACGACGAACGGGCTGGAGCCGAGCTCGAGCCGCGGATTCGGCTGCTCGAAGTTCAGCGACGGCGGCAGTTGGCGATGCTGTAGCGCCAGGACCGTCTTGATAAGTCCGGCGATGCCCGCCGCCGTGTCCGCATGGCCGATGTTCGTCTTCACCGAACCGATGGCGCAGAAGCCGGTCCGGTTGCATCGCTCGCGGAATGCCGCGGTGAGCGCCCGCACTTCGATAGGGTCTCCCATCGGGGTGCCGGTGCCGTGCGCCTCGACGTAGGAGATGCTCTCCGGCTCAACATCCGCCATCGCGTGGGCCGCGAGGATCGCTTCGCGCTGACCGTCGACGCTGGGCGCCGTGTAGCCGACCTTGCTCGCACCGTCGTTATTGACGGCGGAGCCCTTGATGACCGCATATATCCGGTCGCCGGCCGCGACGGCGTCGCTGAGACGCTTCAACACGACCGCTCCGACGCCGCTGCCGGCCACCGTGCCTTTCGCGCGTGCGTCGAACGCCCGACAGTGGCCGTCGGGGCTGTCAATGCCTCCTTCGATGTAGTGGTAGCCCTGCTGCTGCGGCGACGAGACGGAGACGCCGCCCGCTAGCGCAACGTCGCATTCGCCGCTGAGCAGCGACTGGCACGCAGTGTGGACAGCAACCAGGGAGGTCGAGCAGGCGGTCTGGACCGTGACCGCCGGTCCGCGGAGGTCGAGCTTGTAAGCCACGCGCGTGGCGAGGAAGTCCTTGTCGTTGCCGAGAACGACCGAGAGCCCGCCGGCGGCCTTCAACACCTCTGACCGGGACGCGAGATTGTTAAAAAGGTAGGTGTTCATCCCGGCACCGGCGTACACGCCGACCCGGCCCTCGACGCGCTGCGGGTCGCAGCCAGCATGCTCGAGCGCATGCACCGCGATCTCGAGGAACAGACGGTGCTGCGGATCGATGATCTCCGCCTCCTTCGGCGTGTAGCCGAAGTAGGTGGCGTCGAATAGCTCGACGCCGTCCAGCACGGCGCGCGCCTTGACGTAGCCAGGCGCGCTCAAGTCGGCGTCGGCTACGCCTGCCTGCCGGAGCTCGTCCTCGGTGAACGACCGAATCGTCTCCCGACCATCGCGAAGCACTTCCCAGAAGGCGTCGAGGTCGGCCGCCCCCGGGAATCGACACGCCATCCCCACGATGGCGACTGACAGAGACTCGTTCTCACTCATGATGCTTCTTGCCTTCGACTTCGAACATTGCGGACGCGAGCGCCGCCGGCTCCGTACGAGCCGGTCGGTTCATGCGTCTGTTCAACTGCTGTTGCGTACGGGACCGTGCGAGCTGCCCGCGCTCTTCACGCTCGTCACGCCCGGTAAGCGCTTCCGTGGCGCGCGATCCGGACGCAGGTGCCGCCAGGTGCCTGGCAAGAGATTCGATCGTCGGGTTCTCGAAGAGATCGACGATTGCCAGTTCACGGCCGAGACGCTCCCGCAGGCGGCGATGCATCTGGACGACGAGCAGCGAATGTCCCCCGACTTCGAAGAAGTTGTCGCGAACCCCGACCCGCTCGATGCCCAGTACATCGCGCCAGATTTCCACGAGCATGCGCTCGAGATCGCTCGATGGCGGAGCGACGACGTCGTCGTCGAGTCGGTCCGCAGGCGCTGGCAGGGCCTTGCGGTCCACCTTGCCGCTGCCCGTCATCGGAATCGCCTCTAGGACGATCACGGCCGCGGGCACCATGTAGTCCGGCAGACGTGCCGCCAGATGCGCGCGAACCTCCGCCGGCGACACGGTGCGGCCGCTCGCCGGCTCGACATAGGCAACCAGCATCTTTCCGGACGGAACGGCGCGCGCGACGACGATCGCCGATCGCACGTCAGGGTGGCCGACGAGCGCCGTTTCGATCTCGCCGAGCTCGATGCGGAAGCCGCGGATCTTGACCTGCTCGTCGAGCCGCCCGAGAAACTCGATGTTGCCGTCGGGCCAAAATCGCGCCCGGTCGCCGGTGCGATACATGCGCCCGGTAGGATCCGATACGAACGGGTCGAGGACGAACTTCTGTGCAGTCAGGACGGGGTCGTTCGCGTAGCCATCGCTCAACACCGGACCGCCGATATAGAGGTCACCCGACACTCCGACGGGCACCGGCTGCTGCCGAGCGTCGAGAATGTAGTACCTGGCGTTCTGAATTGGTCGCCCGTAGGGGATGCTCGTCCAGGAGGGATTGACATCGCCGATGGGATAGAAGTTGGACCAGATCACGGCCTCGGTGGCGCCACCCAGGCTGACGACTTTCGCCTGCGGGAACGCTTGGCGGACCGCGTCGGGAAGTGGGACTGGAATCCAGTCGCCACTTAGGAACACGAGTCGCAAGCGCGCGTGCGAATAGCTCGTCGTCCAGTACGGCGCCAGTTGCTGGAGCATGGCCGGCGCCGAGTCCCAGAACGTGATCGGCTCATCGGCCAGGATGCGTGCCAGCTGCTGCGGATCCCTGAGTTCGTGGTCATGCGCGACGCGAATGGACGCGCCGGCGGCCAGCGCACCGAAGAGGTCGTAGACGGACAGGTCGAACGAGAGCGACGTGACGAAGAGAAGGCGATCGGACGGCCCGACAGCGAAGGTCCGGTTTACCCACTCGATCAGATTGATCGCGGGACGATGCCTGACCACGACCCCCTTCGGCGTGCCGGTCGAGCCTGACGTGAAGATCATGTACGCGAGGTCGTCCGGACCCACGCTCTTCGGCGGCGCGTCGCAAGAGCAGTCGGCGAAGGACGCGGCGCTCGTGACGAGGACGCAGCCTGCGAGTTCCTGCGTGGTCTCGACCGACGCATCGCAAAGCACGATGTTCCGAAGCGACGGAACCCGGTCCGACAACGACGCGAGCACCGCGAGCTGCGCCGTCTCGGATACGACGCACCGGATCTGGGTCTGCTCGAGCAGCGCGCAGACCCGGGCCTGCGGCAGATCGGTCGAGATCGGCACGTAGAACCCACCCGCCTTGTGAATGGCGAGCACGGTCGTGATCATTTCGATTCGCCGGCCGAGAAACACCGCGACCGGCGAGCCCCGCGTCACGCCGCAGTCCCGCAGGTGATGAGCCAGGCGGTTGGCGTCGGAATCGAGCTCGCCATAGCGCAGTGTCCGGTGCCCGTCGACGACCGCTATCGCTTTCGGGTCGGCTGCCGCCCGGGCCTCGAAGAGCTCGTGCATGCAGCGATCCGTGTCGCACGGAGCGTCGGTGTCGTTCCATCGCTCGACCAGCTGACTGCGTTGCGCGTCGTCGAGCATCGGGATGTCGTCGATGCATCGCGTCGGGTCCGCGACGACGCCTGCGAGCAGCACCTCGAAGCGCTTTGCCAGCGCCTGGATGGTGGAGGCGTCGAACAGATCGGTGTTGTATTCGAAGGTGCCGCGAAGCTCCTTTTCGCCAGTGACGACCGACAGCAGCAATTCGAAGCGCGAACTCTCGAGATCCACGTCCTGCAGCTCGGCAGTGGCGCCGCCGCGCAGCTCGAAATGCTCGGGGGCGCTCGGGGCTGTGAACATGACCTGGAACAAGGGACTGCGGTTCAGGCTGCGCACCGGCTGGATCGCCTCGACAACCCGTTCGAACGGAACGTTCTTGTGGGCGTCCGCTTCGAGCACGACATCCCGCACCCGCGCGAGCAGCGTCCGAAAGGTCGGACGCCCGCTCAGGTCGCTGCGGAGGACGACTGTGTTGATGAAGCAGCCGATAAGCGACTCGGTCTCAATCGTGGGCCGATCGGCCACCGGCGATCCGACCAGGATGTCTTCCTGGTTGGCATGTCGCGCTAGGAGTACGTCAAACGCGGCAAGGAGGACCATGAAGAGCGTGACGCCCTCCTGGCGTGCGAGATGGGCCAGCGCCGCCGACAGGGTGGCAGGGAGACGGAAAGTCTCGCGCGCGCCCCGGCTCGACAGCACGAGCGGCCGCGGACGGTCGGTCGAGAAATCGAGCGTGGGAAGTTCGCCGCCAAGTCGGGACTTCCAGTAGACAAGGTCGTCGGCGAAGGCGTCGTCCCGCCGATGACGCTGCCATGCGGCGAAGTCGGCGTAATCGAGCGCTGCAGACGGCGGCTGCGTGCTGGACGCGTCCCCGGCATACAAGGCCTGAAGCTCGCGCAGAAAGATCTGATGGGAGCCATCGAACGCGATGTGGTGCGTCGCGACGAGCAGCGCGTGATCGTGTGCACCAAAGAGCAGCAGCCTGGCGCGAAACAGGTCACCCTCGCCGAGGACGAACGGCAGCCTGCCCAGCGCACGTGCTTCGTCGCCGATGAACTTCTCGATGCTCTCTGCAGGCAAGTCGGAATGGTCGGTCACCTCGAGCTCGCGCACCACGTGCGGCCTCACGCGCTGCACCGGCGCGTCGATGACTAGCTCGTAGGCGGTGCGCAGCGGTGCGTGGCGGTGGACCAGCTGGTCGATCGCCCGACCCATACCGGCGACGTCCAGCGGCCCACGGATGCGTATCACGGCGGCGATGTTGTACGTCGGGCGGCCGGGATCGAGCATGTCGACGAACCACAGGCGCTGTTGCCCGAAGGTGAGCGGCGCAGGAACGGTGCGGTCGCGGCGCTCGATGGCGGCGCTTCCCGGCCCGGTCGCGCCGCTGCGCAGACGCTCGATCCGGGCTGCCAGTGCCGCCAGGGTCGGATGGTCGAACAGAGCGCGCAGCGGGAGATCGACACCGAACGTCGTGCGCACGCGGACGACCACCTGTGCAGCGAGCAGCGAGTGCCCTCCGAGGGCGAAGAAGTCGTCGTCCTGACCGACGCTCGTGGTGGCGAGGACGCCCTGCCAGATTTCGGCGAGAAGCTCCTCGCTCGTCGTCGACGGCGCGTTTCCAGTTGTCCCGACAGCGGATTTCGGCAGGGAGTACCGGAGAAGCGCCCGCCGATCGAGTTTGCCGTTCGGTGTGAGCGGCAAGGCCTCAAACTCGATCCAGGCAGACGGCACCATGAACGCGGGCAAGTGACGCTGCAGGTGCGCGCGCAGCGCGGCGGGGTCGAACACCCAACCGCCGCCGACGACGACATGGCCGACGAGACACGGCTCGCCGCGCGCGTCGGGTCTCGCGGCCACCGCCGCCGACACTACGCCCGGAGCGGCCTGCAGGTGGGCCTCGACCTCGGACAGCTCGATGCGGAACCCACGCACTTTGACCTGCTCGTCCTGACGGCCGACGAACGCCAGCTCACCGTTCGGGCAGAGACGAACCAGGTCGCCCGTCCGATAGAGGCGCGCACAGGGCAAGGGCGAAAACGGGTGACGTACGAAACGTTCCGCGGTCTCCTGGTCCCGGCCACGGTAGCCGCGCGCAACCAACGGACCACCGACGAAGAGCTCGCCGACCATGCCGACGGGCACGGGCTGTCCACCTGCATCGAGAACGTAGACCTCGGCGTTGCCGATTGGGGAACCAATTCGGGGGAGCGCGCTGGCGTCTTCCGCCTGCGCGTCCCTGGCCGGGACCACTCCCGATGTCGTCACTACGGTGCACTCAGTGGGGCCGTAGTTATTGATGACGCGGAAAGGCAAGGTTGTGCGCGGCCACTTCCGCAGCACGTCGCCACCAGTGAGAAGCAGCCGCAGCCGCGTCTCGCGAGGCCACTCGACGTCGAGCAGCGCCTCGGCCAGGGGGGTCGGCGCAAAGCTCACCGTGATGTCCCGGGCGACCAGCCAGTCGCGGAGCGCCTGCGGATCGTTTTTGGTGTCGGGCGGCGGAAAGTGAACGCTGGCGCCGGCGACGAGCGCCGACCAGAGCTCCCAGATCGACGCGTCGAACGCCGGCCCGGCGATGCGCGTCGCGCGATCGACCGCCGCTAGCTCGAAGGCGCCGAGGTGCCACGCGACGAGGTTTTCCAGGCTCGCGTGCTCGACCTCGACGCCCTTGGGCTGCCCGGTCGAGCCGGAGGTGTAGACGATGTACGCCAGGCGGCGACCGTCGACCGAGATTCCGAGATCGTCCGGTGCGACGGGATGCGCGGCTTCGTCGTCGAGCGACAGGAACGCGACATCGGCAAGCCCCGTGATGCGTTGGTGATGGTGCCCGGCAGCGATGACGACACGAGCGCCCGAGTCACCCAGCAGATAAAGCATGCGCGGGTCGGGAACGGCCGGGTCGATGGGGAGCGAGGTGCCCCCTGCCTTGGCGATCGCGAGCATCGCGACCACGTCGCCGATCGCACCATCGCAGACCACCACTACCGTGAACTCGGCGGCGCCGTCACCGCCGTGCGCCTTCAGCAGTTGCCGAGCGAGCTGGTTGGCCCGCGCGTTCAGCTCGGCATAGGTCAGCAACCCACGAGCATCGGAGACAGCAAGCGCTTCAGGCGATCGGGCCGCGATCGCTTCGATGTGCTCGTGCACTCGGCGATCCTCGACGCGGGTCTGCGGCCCCCGTCGAGCGAGGAGCCACTCGCGTTCCTCGGGTTCGCAGATCGCGAGCGCACGTACGGCGGTGTCCGGCGCCGCCACGACCGACGACAGCAGCGTGCGGAACTGCGCGAGGATGCGCGTGGGCATGTCGGCATCGAACAGGTCCGACGCGTATTGCAGCAGGGCCGCGAGGCCGCCATCGGTCGCCTCAATCGTGAGCGACAGATCGAAGGGCGATGTTCGCGTCTCGACCTCTACGAGCTCGGCTTCGGCGTCGCCAAAGTAGCGCGCGCTTTCACCTTCGGTGACGAGCTGCAGGCTGCCATTGCCGTGCTCGTCGGATCGCGCTTGCTGCAGCGTGAACGCCGTCTGGAAGTTCAGCGGCGCCACGTCTTGTCCGTGGACGAAGTCCTCCGCGATGAGCACGAAGGGATAGTCGTGCCGCAGCGCGCCGAACGCCGCGGCCCGTACCCGGCCGAGCCATGCATTGAAAGGAAGTTCTCCATCGACGCGGCCGCGCATCGGCAGCAGATCGACGAAGTAGCCGATCGTGTCTTTCGACGTAGCAGTGCGCCAGCTTCGGGGGGAGCCGACGACGAGATCTTGCTGCCCGGTGATTCTAAACAGAAGTGCCTGGAAGGTCGCGAGGAGCACGGTGTAGAGCGTCGTGCCGTTGGCATGCGCGAATTCGTTCAGCGACTGCGAGAGCTCGGCACCGATCGGGATCGCGACGGACCCACCTCGATACGAGGGCCGCGTGCGACGCGGTCGGTCGACGGGAAGCTCGAGCGGTTCGACGCCGAGCAGCCGATCGCGCCAGTAAGCGCCCATGACCTCGCGGTCTTTGCGCTCGATCGCGGCGCGCCGCTCCGCGAAGGCGGCGAAGGGGTCGGGCGCCGGCGGGAGACCGGCGCGCCGGAGATCGCCCGCTACAGCGTAGAGCCGACCCAGGTCGCGGATCACGATGGCAATGGATGCATAGTCGGCGACCAGGTGATGGGCGAGCAGCAACACGACCAACCTGCCGTCGCCGGTCTCGAACATCGTGGTGCGGAACAGCGGACCCCGCTCTAAATCGAAGGGAGCGTTCGCGGCGTCGGCGATGCGCCGGCGCAGGGTGGCGTCGTCCCACGTGCGTCCATCGACGACATCGAGCACCGCGACCGTTGACGACAAAACGCGCTGCACCGGCTCGCCTCCCTCGACGCAGATCCTGAGGCGGAGCATCGGGTGCCGCTCAACGAGCGAGTCGAGCGCTGCGCGCAGCGCGGACGGATCGAAACAACCCCGGAACGCGACGCTCGAGTTATAGACGCTGCTGTCGGGCGCACTGGCGTGGTGCAACCAAAGCGCACGTTGGGCGTGCGACAGCGGTATCGATTCGGTCGGCGAAGAAGGCGATGCGCCAAGTCGCGCGGAAGAGGCTTCGTCGATCGCCTGCGTCACTACAGCCGCGCGGATCTTCGCTGAGTCCTTCCCGTGGTCACCCTCGCCGAGGATGACACCATCCTCATCATCATCCATGAATCTCCTCCAGTCTCACTTCTCATTGTTTTTCGCATTGAACACCATCATTAAACAGATGTTCATTTGCATTGTTATTTTAGTATAACTTTTTTATCAAATAGAATAAAATAGTAGAACTTTTTTTAGATAAGCGAAACAAACTGATATGACCAAGCGATGGCCTTGAGGCTAGGGATCGGCGTGGCGGAGGAGGTGGCCGGTGGTATATGTCGACTCCGACGTGGCCTGATTTCGCCGACTGCTGACATGAGGGGTAGGTGAATACGTACCGAGCGAGATATGAGGTGCACCGAGTGCGCGTCCGATAGTCGGACTGTTGACGCCGATCCAATATTGACCACCTGTGCCGATTGAATTTTGACCAGGGGCTTGAGCCAGCTTTCATGTCCGCTGGCTGTGGATAACTATAAGTTCAATTGTCGTCCTCCAACTCCTTTCTTTCCGTTTTCCTTGCCTGCTCCCTGGCTTTGATTCGGCCTCTGGCCTCATTGGAGCTGTGCCTGAACCGATAGGATTCATTGCCCGTTTCCACAATGTGGCAGTGGTGTGTCAACCGGTCTAACAGCGCCGTCGTCATCTTGGCATCCCCAAACACGCTCGACCATTCGGCAAACGTCAGGTTCGTCGTGATCAGCACGCTGACCCGCTCATACAGCTTGGAGAGCAAGTGAAACAGCAATGCTCCCCCGGCTTGGCTGAACGGCAAATACCCCAACTCATCGAGCACCACCAAGTCCATGCGCGACAAACTCAGCGCTAGCCGCCCAGCTCTGCCTTGCGACTTCTCCTGCTC
>JACCDG010210033.1_pt1 | contig 32507 bp, 46 predicted proteins | sample 7442471 | NCBI WGS metagenome assembly JACCDG01 (sample SAMN15323444, study PRJNA562643) | freshwater metagenome | isolation source: river surface water | place: USA:Blue River Watershed | collected 2017-08-17 | reverse complement strand
TTGACTCCATAATGGGAGAAGGATGGTTAGCACAGGCGGAAGCCGCCGGCATTATCCAGGTTGTAGATGGCAAAGGCTCACGTGGCGAAGCTGGTTCATGGGATGGAAATACGTTTAAGATATACCTGCAAAGTATGCCCGTAAACGGTTCGCCCGCCGGGGTGCTGCTGCATGAGGGAAGCCATGCGCCTACGTTTAAGCAGATACTTGGAGATAGTATCGAGGGGTTCTTAAGCGACCTTGATAAGCTGGCTGCCAACGGCAACAAGACTGCCCAAAAAGCTATCATGCACGCCACCATCGCCAGCGCGAATGTGCTTGGGATTAAGCACAGCTTGGATATGGGTGGGAGTAAAGAAGACTTTGCCAACGTGCAAGCACTTATTGAGGAGCAAAAGCCGGGGCTGTTGGCGGAGGAAAAGCTGGCGTATTTTATCCAGTATGGATCGGAGACCCAAAGCGGGGCGGGATTCTTACGCCGACTTGTTAATGCTATTAAGGCGTGGTTTGCCCAGACGCAATTGGGACAGGTGTTAAAGGCGGCGGGGATTGGCTTTGAGTTAAACGAGGGAATGGCTGTTGAATGGGCTAAGATGAGTTTGCAAAGGAGTTTGGATAATGCGCAGCAAGCTGCAAAGGTAAGGGAACAGGTTGTTAATGAAGCGAAGCTTATGCCGCCGAGTACGAGGCTGGGGAGGGCTTTAGAGACAGCATACCAAGATGATCCATTATACTCAATAGGGATTCAGGAGATAAAAGACTTTCTTGCAACCGACCCCACCGACTCCCGCGTTGAGATGGTTAATAAACCAGGGTTGTTTCAACGCTGGCGAGCGGACTTCATAGACTTCTTTGCAGAGATTGAGAAGAAATCGAAAACCGTATACGATGCGTTTACGCTGCTACGGAATAAAAAGGCTGCCCGCCTGGCACAATCCCGCCAAGAGTACTACCTACCACTTCTTAAAGAGATCGTCGGTAGTAAGTGGACTGCCAAGCAGGTTGGAGATATGGCGGCTGCAAGGCACCACAAGGTTGATAAGGTTAATACGCGACTGTCAGAGCGGGCAAGTTATGGATATACGAAAGAGCTGTTAAAGGCGCTGCCGAAAACTAAGCGGCAAGAGTTAATGGTGGGAAGGGTTAATGTTAAAGCGGGTAAGATGCCGGATGGGTCTGTGTATATGGTAAACGGCGTCCCTGCTACAATGTCAGCCGTTACCAAACAAAAGCTCATGTTCGACTTGATGAATAAGTATTCGCAATTCGAGATAGCTAATGCTGATGGTAAGCAAGCCTTACGTGAAGAATGGGAAATCTTCAAAGATGCTGCGGGAGGGTTCTCAGACGGCGGTGTTGCAAAGGGTATGGTAAGGACTGTTGATGAGGTGCTTGCCCCTGCCAGCGAGGACCAGGCCAGATTCGATAGAATTATGGCGCTATTCGACGCTATGAACAGACACGCCTTGCAAATCCGTGAGGACGGAGGGCTTATAACGGCTGATGAACACGCCAGGTTATTGATGGACAAGTCTGCTTACGCACCTCTAAAACGGGAGTCGTATAATGTCAACACTGAAACCATGCGATTGTTCCAACAAGCCGGGCGAGGCGGTAGTAAGAACCTTGGAACCCGCGCCGGAACCGCTGAGTTATCCGAACCAACAAACGTACTGCAAAACGCACTTGCATTACTCGAGGCAAGCGCGGCGGCAGCGGAGAGGAATCTGGCAAACCAGGAACTTTACAAGGTAGTAAATGCAGATAAGGCTGCATGGAAACCCTGGTTCCACATCGCCGCGAAAGATGAGTATGTTACGCATGATGAGGATGGGTTTTTGCAGGAGAAGAACTCAACCGCAGTAAATCGTGCAGACATTGTTTTAATTAAAGATGGGAAAAAGATTGTTATCCGCCCGAATATGCACAACGAGCGGGCGATGGGGTTTGTGCGGGCTGCCAATAACCTGGACGCACAAGAACTCAGTGGGCCGATGAAAGTATTAGGGATGTTTAACAATCTTGTACGAGCAGTTAACATCACCTTCTCGCCAATATTCTTAATGATGAATGCGATTAAAGACCCCCTTACGGCGGCGTATAATTTGCAGGCGACGGAGGGTGCGAAGCATACCAAGGAGATATTCGTTAAAGATTACTTTAAGACCTACAGGAATTCGTTTAGGATGCTTAAAAAGGTATTCATGGATGGTAACAGGGATCGCACAGATGCAGATGTAAAGTGGGTTGAAAGGTATGAGAATGCTGGTGGAAGAACCTCGTTCATAGAGCAGCTAAAGGAAAACGATAATACGTGGAGAAGCTTTGACGCACAGGTTGCGCGGCGGCAAGGAAACTTTAAACACCTAATGGCTGTTAAAGATACGTGGATTGATGGAATTGAAAATCTTAATATCCTGTTTGAAAACGTAATGCGGTTTAGTACGTTTCGCGTATTAGTGGAAAAGGGAATGAGTGATACGGATGCAGCGCGAATTGCCCAAGACCTTACCACAAACTTTAGCAGAAGGGGTTATAAGTCGCAGGCATTGGGGCTATGGTGGTTGTTCTTCAATGCGTCTGTGCAGGGTAATTATCAAGTAGTACGGAATTTGATGAAGTCTAAGCGGCTGCAGGTATTAAGTCTTGGAACTATCGCATTCGCCATTATGTTAGACCTTCTTGGTCGGGCTATTGCAGATGATTGGGATGAAATCCCTGAGTGGGACAAGGAGAGATTTATTATTATTCCTGTTAAGGTGGATGGGGATTATGTTAAGATACCTGCACCGTGGGTTTATAATACGCTGTGGAGGACGGGAGGGCTAATAGGGGAAATGTTCTCTGGGGTTAAAGAGCCGCAAGACGCCTTGTTGGATATGGCGGCAATGACAGCAACTACATTTAACCCACTAGGCAAACCGGGGAGTATAGCACAGGCTATAGCCCCTACGGCGGCTGACCCCTTTATTCAGATTCTGGAGAACAAGGACTTTGCCGGGAATCCCATCGGACCTGAAGGATATCCAGGTGCAAGCAAAAAGGCCAACTCGGAACTGTTGTGGAGCAGCACACCAAAAGGGTATCAGAGTATTGCGAGGTTTGTTAACGAAGTAACAGGTGGAAGTGCAACGGAATCCGGCGGGATTGATTTGAAGCCTGGAGATTACCAACTACTGGCCAAGTTCTTAACAGGTAGTATGGGGCGGTTTCTAACTGACTCCACGTTTGGGTTTGCTGAGGATGTGAAGAAGGGGATTGAGGGACCAAAGGATATACCTGTCATACGAGAATTCTTCTCCGACCCATATGACCCGTTAACGGTACAGAAGTACCATACAAACATCGCGAGTATATACGGGGCACATCGTCTTGAGAGGATGTACAGAGAGGGGCCGGATAGGGATTTGATTAAGCTGCAAGAAGTTCGTAGTGAGCGGGGCGAGGAATTAAGAATGTACTCGCAAGCGCAAGACGTGGAACGGCAATTAAAGAGTTTGCGGGTACGGTTGAAAGCTGCTCAAGCAAGGGATGACGTTGGAAGGGAGAAGCAACTGAAGGAACGAATGGCGCAGGTGCAAGAGCAATTTAATGCGGCGTATAGGCAAAGGGTTAATTGAGAAAAAAGCCCGGTTATTGGGAGTAACCGGGCTTTTTAATGCTAACGCTTCATGCACCTTACGGGTGCAAACATAATTCTATCAAGCCAAATGAATCCAATAAAAGTCCCAAGAGCCATAGCAGGAATCAATAAAAGCAACCACCACGCACTGATCATAGTATATTTACTCCAGGGGCAAACCGTTAAACATCATACTTGAGGTAGCCTTTTGATATTCCTTAAATAGAATATGATTAGACACCACAAACCCAGAAAAAAATCCAACCAGCAAAGCCGGAAGCAACCACCATATGCTAATCATAACATTCTCCAATTACAGGGTTAAACAAAACGGGTGTATCTTATTGGCTTGTTGTATTCCTTTGCAACCTCTATCTCGTACTGTGTACCTTTACTTGTTTCCAGTCCCTCCTCTGCCATCACATACAACTCATCGCATCTCATAACCATTTCCTTGTTGTATCGCTGCCAATAGGTGTAGTCGGTTGGCAGGTTGTGGGTTTTTGCTAACAGGTGATTATGGACGATTGGAGAAAACACGAATGTACCGGGTTGCATTAATAAGCCAGCATATCTTAGGTGTTTTTCATATGCCTCATCAGGATTGTAAGAGTAGGGACCGGCAAGGTAGATTAGCTTATTCACCTTTAAAACTCCCGTTGTAGAACATTAACTCCAGCGCAGCAAGGGCGTTCCATGCTACATGTGCCATGTGGGGTAATCGAGTATCAGGGTCAAAGTCCTCTAGTGCAAGCAAGTGGCGGTAAAGGGCGCTGCGATAGCGACGAATGCCGTTAGGTACATCTTTCCAGCCATTCTCGGTGTACTTGGTTGCTCCGTAGGTCCCAACTTTTGCCACCTCCAGCAGGGCGTTGGCAAACCCAGCAAACACCAAGTCGCAATTGGGCTTGGCAGCGTCTAGCTTAGACCCCGGTTCGTGTGGGCTGCGGCCAAACGGGTCGCATTCTTCAGCAAGAAGATTAAACTCTGAAGCCATTACTTAACTCCTTTATTCCCAGTCACTTCAGTATCATTGTTGTACTGTCCTCGTACCGCATAAGAGTCTTCATGCGGAACAGGCTCGCCTTTGAAAAATACAACCTGCCCGATTTTCATACCTGGTTCGAGTACGAGGGTGTGGAATCGGCAGTTGTTACGGAGTTCGATGGTTAGAACGGAGTCGTGCCAGCCCGGATCACACCATACCGCTAACGCCTGATCCAAACCCGCCCGCGCACCGGATGACTTGAGGCGGAACTCGGCGGAAATATAAAGAGGCAGGTTAAATATCTCAACGGTTTCCGCTAAGATAAACTCGCCGGGTTCCAGGTAGAATTTATTACACCAGTCTAAGATACGTTTACCCATCCCTAAGCTTTCTTTTTGCTTTAGGTCTACACAGGGTCGAAAACGACCCTCATAGTATCTTTCTTGCATAAACGTCCTGCCTAACCTTACATCTATCGACGAACCGTTTACCTGGGATTCGTCAATTCTGTTATACGGCTCTATGTTTTTGGGGTCTACAGTAAGCAGCCCGCGATACAATTCTTCTTTCAACTCGGTGTGTGTGATTAACATTTCTTACTCCGCTTTAGTTAGCTGTACCTGTTTTCGATAATACGTCTTAACCGCTCTACGTCTTTATTTAAATGAATATTCTCCCAAAGTAGCATTGCACAGGCAAAAACTAAAACTGCTATACAGACAATTAACAAATCTACCATATTAACTCCGTAAGCCTTCTTGGTTTTGCACGGAATAAACAGGCATTGCGCCACGATACTCGATAAACACAATGTCGTTGCTTTGGATCATACTACGGATTATCTGTCCCACTTCGTGGGGTTTGTGGGTTTTACGTAGTTTCCTCTCCAGTTCAGCGTGAGTGATAACGGTTTTATGGGCTTTGCTATGTAGCACTTGCTCAACGGTGTGATGGAAACCCTCGTTGGTTATGAGATCATCGAATAGGGTAAGGGCGTTTTTCTCCGATAGAAGTAAATACTCTAACGCCTGGTCGTAGTGGGCTTCGGTAAGAACAAGCTCGTTGGACTCAGCTGCCGCGCAGCACATGGCAATCTTTCCCAGGTGCATTGATCGGCGAGTGTTGTAATCAACAAATCGAGAGTGGTCTATTGCACCTGGATTGTTAATATTAAAGTCATCCATCTTTTCTTTAAACTCTTTGGTTGGTTTATACTCGCCGGCAAGGGTGGCAAGTGCCCGCAGGTCAGAAACTATCTTACCTACTAACGCTGCGTCGGTTTCGACGGCTGAGAAAAAAGGCTGCCTGTGAATTTCTCCTCCATTACAAATAATAAGCCGGGAAGTAAACCCCATTTGAAATGCCTCACTCGGAACAATCTTTGCAAACACCGCCGGCTGCGTGCCGAGAAGCAGGGCTAAATGGGGATTTTCTATTAGCGTCTCAGAGGCGTTGTTTCTACCTCGGATTCTCTCTCCGAATGTTGGTTTGCAATTATAAAGATCGTTTATGATTGAGATCATTTGCGTTTGATACTCAGGCATAAACGCGCCCAATTCGCCATTAGCGATAAACAGCGAATGGTAGTGGACGGTTTCTGACTTGCTCCCATTTTTGAATGTAAATGTTAGTTGTGCGTTGTCGTCCGCCAAGGCGTCTATAAGACCTTTGGTGGATAGAGACTCAGGCCCGATGTTAACACCCTGTTGTTGCTCTAAGCCCTTGTTGGCGGACGTTAATAGATAGCGCACAGTGTTGATTATTAAATCCTTTCCCGAACCAGGTACGCCACATAATAATACAAACAGGTTAGGAATTAACGGCGGCATTACCGGGCTGCTGTAAAACCACACCTTACGAGTAAGCGCCGCAGAAATAAGCGATAGCCCTCCCCACTTTTTGAATATGCTTGTAGCCGGAAGGGGAGAAACATACTCATCCCACGCCGCAAGAAGGTTGCTAGTTGTTCGTACACCCTGTAACAAGTTGCTTGCCACATCTTAGGCTCCATCAGAAGGGGGCTGCGTATCTTGCCCTTGTAGTTTATAAGCGATGTATAGGGCTTTGCGGATTCCAACTGAAGCCTTGCCCTCCCCGAACCTCTTGGCAAAATGCCAGTAGGAATCTTCGATGGTGATGGTGCGCTTGTTTGTTATTTCACGGGGTTTGAGTTCGGTTTCCATTGGAGGGTCTTTTTTAGTAGGTTAAGCGGAATGCTCTTGAACGGCAGTTGCTTTGTCTTGGCTGTACGTGCGCCAATGGTGATCGGGCGGAAGGGTTTTAAGGTATGTGTTTAAAGACTCAACACTACCCTTCCACGACAGATAGGGGCAAATGCGCCAATTAAAAACAGCCCTTGGCTTATCCCCTTCCGCCACATCAGGTATAATAATTTGAAGTGTACGTAACTTTTTAAGATGCCTTTCAACTGTTTGCTCAGACACATCAAGGAATTGCGCTATGCGAGTCGAGCGCATCCTTACAAGGTTCTCACTCTCGACGTTAGCTATCAGCACATTTAGTGTGGGTGTTGCCTCATAGGCAAGCTTTGTGGCTTTAGCCATTGCGTAACTAAACATTAATTTGTAGTCTCCAAGGTAGATATTCTTTTGCCTAACATACAAGCGTTCGCCAGGAGCATGTTCTATAGAATCCCCGTTGCTAAGGCGTAAGTGCGTTGCCTGCTGCATATTGCTTGTTCCTATATGTGGATTAGTATCTTTATATACTAACCTAAACCCATTAAATATGCAACTATGCAAGCTACAAGGCAACACACAATACCAATTAAAACAACGGGTTACTTGCTTCCCCTTAAATCCTTTCTAAAGGGCCATTAAAGGCAATACAAAACCGCCCAGTAGTTTTATCCAGCCGTTTCCCTCACAACCGCCATTCCTTCCACCCCGCCGCCGCCACTCGCGTTCTTCCGTCCAGCGGATGCCCAATTCCGTTGGGGTTGCTGTCGCCTTTACGGCCCAAGTTCCATCCACTTTCCGCCTCGGCTGGCACAAACCACTCCCGCTGCTTTCCATTAGGTGCTGTAAGCATAATGCGTTCTTCCATTTGTTCCCGCATAATATCCAACACCAATTCCTCGTCTGCCTCTTTACAGCTTACAACCAATTCATCATGCTTTGACAGCCGAATAACAGCGGGGAATTTATTACCCATATTGTGCAATCTTAAAAGAGCCCTGTTACAGTAGTCCGCTGCGACCGATTGTGGCTCATACGCCACTGCCTCTCTAATCGTTGAATCATCGTTGGGGCGACCAAAGAACCGCCGGGTCCGGCCCAGCATTGTCGTGATCTCTCCCACGGTTTGCACCTGCTCGGCGACCCAGCGGTGCCACTTGGCAATCTCAGGAAACGCCTCAAAGAACACCGCCTGATAATGTTCGATTAGTTTAATCTCAATGTGGGAGTGCTTGCTCATTTGCGGAGGTTTGCCACAGTAAGAGGTGCCGTGGCCTAGGGTTTTACTCACATCCCGCCGGGACTTGCCCCGGTAAAAGGGTGCAGACGCAAGCTTTTTAGCAGCCTTTAACAAGTCTTTGGGAAACGCTCCATGTTTAATACACCACTCTATTGTGAAGTCTTGGGGCCACGCCAAATCAGGCCATACCATCGAGGCTGCCAACGAATGTAAATCGCCCGACTCTGTGGCGGCGATGTAATTCTCTAGCCCGAATAGCCGGAAACAAATAGCCGCTACAATACGACTTTCAATCTGCGCGTAATCACAGACAACAAACTTCTCACCCGGCGGGGCGATGAAAATGTGGCGGAGCTTGGGAGTAACATTCTGTGCGTTACTGCCAAATCCTTGGGCATTTTGTCGCGAGGCCAACCGCCCGGTTTCTGTGACCGCGCCGAACGAGGCTTTGAATAATCCTTTCTCAAGTTTGCAGTTTAAAAAACCCAGCGACTTTGACAGGTCACTAATAGCAAGGCAGACGTGGGCGAAAGGGGCTGCCACAGTGGCTGCAAGCTTCTCATCTCCCGCCGCCTTTATTATCTTCTCAAGGGCTTCTCTATCAACGGCGGGAGTGTATTCGCCTTTTACGTTGCGAGATTTGTACTCGGGAATACCGTGGGTTTTAGGCCAAGGTGGTTGAAAGAAATATGGCTCGGCGGTGGTGTTGGCAGGAGAACCGAAAAAGTGGTAAAACAACTTTAGCTTTTGGGAAGAGGAAACAGGATTGAAAGGCTCGGAGTATTCCTTAAGGGCTTTTTGGAATTTAACCAAAGCTTCTGGGGCTGCTTCTTTTAAAACTCGCCGGGTGCCGATAGGAAGCTGCAGCCACTCATCCCACGTTAGGGGAAGCGGGGTGTAGTCAACGTAGGTAGAAAACTCTTTAACCGCCATTTCACGGTAATAATCAAAATAGCCGATTGCTTGCAGCATTCGATTGATAAGGGTAGTTAAATGGGTTTGCTCCTGGGTGAACTGCGTTACCATTTCCCGGCGGGCGGATTCGTCTACGGGGATGCCAACGAAGCTCATTGAAAGCAACGGGGCTTGCAGTTCCATCTCGAAGTTATAAACGGCCAGCCGATTGGAGTCCATGAGGGGCATTAATCCATCTTTAATCTCGAACAGAGTTAATACGTCAAGCCCGCTGTAAAGGGCTAACTTGTCGAGCGTTGAGGTAGGGACGGAGGTGGAGGTATTTATTATTTGCATTTATTTAACCCTCTTTCGTAACTCAGTACACAAGCGCACTAACTCATCATTGCCAAGTACGGTCAGCATATCTTCTACCGTTGACAGCAACTCCACTACCATGTTTAATGTTTCATTTCTGTTCATCGGACCAGACTCAAGAGAATCTGCTGTCAACTCACAGCACCTACTGTGTAGGCTGCCGAAACTGCTTACGTAAAATTTCATAGTAGAGACTCCTAATCATTCTGCTTGTTGGTTTCGGTCCTAATACCCTTCCAGCTTCTTTCATCCAGAAAGATACTGCCAAGAAATCCTAGAGACTTCTCCAATTCAGGCTGCCACGCATGGCTTAACTGCATTGTATCGTGCAGTACATTTTTAACTCCTATGTGCATCTCTTTAGCAAGCCAGTAAGTATCATACTGGATGCAGTTTTGTCCTATCTTCGGCACATCACTCTCTAAAGCCATCTTTATAAACTTCCATGCCTCTAGCTCGGTTTTAGCATCCGGCCACCAATTTATAAAGCGGCGGTTTTCTTTCCAAAAAAACGGAATGTGCAAAGCGTGTGTTGAATTAGAGGCCACTGATACTTCGCTTATCTGCTTGTTGGAAACAGTCTCAATATCAAACGCCAACAATTTCGCCCGACTTCCGTACAGTTTCCACCACTCGTAAAGATCATTAACGCTGGGTTGTGTCCATATCTCTCGCGAGAGGGTTGTTATGGAAGGGCTGGCACTTTCACGTAACGCCTTGTGTAGGTCCAATATGGCAATAACCCGTTGGCTCCAATTCCGCAGCACGCTGGCGGGGTGGTAAGTGGGTAACACTTTGCCAAAGGGGGTGTCTACTATATTACCTCGTAGTTTTGAAATACTGGTGGGTAATCCTAATGCCCAAAGGGCGGTATTACCGAGGGCAATTATTACGTTAGGCTTTAATCGCTCAAGGGTCTCGTGTAGGTACGTAATGTGGTGTTCGTACTCAGCCTTTATGTAATAAATGCTGTTGTCAAACTTACGCTGGGGAAACAGTTTAGAAACCTCTTCGCTGGGTTTGGCATAAAAGAACGTAACATCGTTGTCCGGCGGGCGAGCATTAAAGGCGTTAAGCAGGGGGTAGGGAAATTTATGCCAATAATTAAGCATCCGGGCGGGGGAGTTAAAACTGTAGGGTAGTAACTCGTTACCATACCCGGCTTGAGATAACATTCTGGAAAGCTCTTGGCCCGCCGCGCCAACGAAGGGAGCTTGAAGCAGGGCTTCCTGCTCGCCCCAACTTTCTCCCAAGAATACTATATTATTTTTCATTTATACAATAACTCCGGGTGTTCTTGCAAAAACTCTTGTCGGGCTTTTACAGCTAATTCTTTATCGTAGTATGAATCTATGTCAATACGTTTTCCGTTTATTAAATTTATACGAGCATACCAGCGGCTTGTCGCCTTATGAAATACTACTCCTGCATAACCACTTGTATTACTACTAGACAGCTTTCTATTTCGACAATTTATTGAATTAGTAACCATTCGTAAGTTATTTAAATTGTTATCTGCTTTATTTTTATTAATGTGGTCTATTTGATTTTTATGCGAAGGTGTATTACCTGTAAACCAAATCCACACTAAATGATGAGCTAGCCATGACCTACCATATATTTTTATTCTCCTATAACCATCATTAGCATGAATAAAACCTAGGGGTTTACCTATGCTGTTCTTGTAGCTTCCACGACCAAGTAGAGTATGCACAATAAAATCACCTAAAGTTATGTCATAATAGCTACGTTGTTGTAGGTAAATTTGTGCTTGCTTTGCTTGGCTCGTCTTCCCTTCTGCTAAGGGATACTTGATAAAGCGCTGCTCTAATACCTTTGCTCGCGTTGCCTCGTCCAAGGAACTTAGCAAATTCCCAGTGGGAGTTTCCAAGTGTAATTCCGTGGACATCGACTGGCTCATGAGGATCGAGTTCATATTTCATAGTCTCACCTAGAGTTAAAGGAAATACATTATAACAAACACATGAATAAACGTCAATAATTTTATTCGTATGTATGTATCACTCCGGTTATAACAATTGGAGTTGTCATTAGTATCCACTCGCTCTTTGCAAACGCCTTGCGGCTTTTCGAGCCAGCTTATCAGCCAGTCCGTTACCGGGGTCTCCGTTATGCGACTGTACCCATTTTAAATGTACCATACGGGTTGTCTTTAAAGTGTTAAACTGCTCCCATAAATTGGCATTACTATCTGGCTTTTTAAACTGTTCGCTACCACGCATGACATATTGCGAGTCTGTATAAATAGTAGCTTGCGTCTGCGGCTCAAGGGAGGATAATGCTTTTATTACGGCAATTAACTCCATGCGATTAATCATTCCACATCTTTCGCTACCACATAATTCTTCTATTCGCCCGTCTGAGTAGAATATAACGGCAGCCCAGCCGGATATACCTAACGGTATAATACAGGAGGCGTCGGTGTAGATTGTAATCATACGTCAGACGGGTCTCTAAACGAAACAAACACAGGATGTCGAGGGCAATCCTTTGACCCACCTGGAAAGTACTTATACGTCACAATTCTTCCAATTAACTCGTTACGTTTCTCCCACAGAAGCGTCCGTTCACCGAGGGTAAACCCTGTTCCAATATTAAAAATTGTTTGTATGTCTTGGAACATCCCCTTTACGATAAAGGCGCCTAATAGGGGTAAGCTAACCTTTCCCTCTTTTGCCTGTGAGCGCTGGGTATACCCAATGGCGTTAAATTCGGGGTCGTTTTCGTTTCGCTGCCAGGGTTCATATCCAATAACAACTGCTTCGTCTTGAAGATAACGCTTGAGCTTTAACAGGTATCCTTCTTTAAGAGTAGACCGTCCGTATTTGTACAGGCCGTTGGGTCGGCGGAGGATTAACCCCTCGTACCCAGCGGTTACTACGGATTGCTCGTGTGCCTCAACATCGGATGTTTTGTGGCACCATTGTTGGCTGAGAGTTTCTATGTATGGATATTTGGGCTTATCTATCAAACATGAAAGAGCTTCGTGGTATTGGATTCCTGGCCGGTCCCAAATGTCAAACACATAGAACTTAAAATCCGGCTCACCATCAAACGACATTACACCAGAGTTTGTTACCCGCATACAATCCGGCGCGGTCGGGTCGCCGACTATTAGCTCGCCGTCTAAGCCATTAAACTCAGGCCGGCCAATAAGGGACTGGATGTAATTATTCCTTATGGGTTTAAGGGTACGGGAGTAGGCTACGCCATCTTTAATAAGGCATCTAATTCCATCCAGCTTGGGGCTGGAAATTAACGGATACGGAAGGGTGTTAAGGTTTTCAGGGGCATTGCAAGCAAGAAGGGGACGCATTTTTATAGCCTTAAGCAGTTAGTAGAGGTATGAGTTTGTGGTATACTTTGTGCTGGTATTGCATTAGAATCCTCCAATTTCTTTTACCCTGTGCAGTGCCCTCTCTTAAAAACTGGTTGGCAACGCTTATTATCTGGTGCTGAGTTAAATTGGATAACTCATCCTTTATAACCTGCCCGTCATCGAGTTCTTTTATTATAAGCATAATGGTTACTCACTGGTAAGTGCTAAGTAAATCTCAAGCGTAGCAACAGCGTCAGCGTTTGCACTGTGTGCCCTATTAAGGTCTTTACCAAAGAAGTGCTTGTAAGTTTCGGTTAATTTGGGGTATTTAAGTCTTCCGCTTTTATTAAGTGCTTGCACTTCGTTCTTTGACTCTTTCATGGTGCAAAAGGTAGGCTTTGTAAGCCAGTGTTTAGTGATAATTTCATGGGCAAAGTTTTCATTTTGCTCAGCTACGATGTGCCTCCATAAAGCTGCCGACATAATCTTAATATCAAACTCAACATTATGCCCTACTACTAAATCAGCTTTGCTGGTGATGGGCATAAACAACGGGATTACAGCTTGGGAGGGAACACCTGTATCCTGTAAGTACTGGGTGGAAAGCCCGTTTACTGCTTCAGCCTCCGGTGGCATTACCCAGCCCGCCGGGTAAATGGTGGTGTTGAGTGAAGATACGATGCGGTTTGCCTCAGTATCGTACAGCAGCACGGCGAGGGATGCGAGGTAGGGGTTGTTAACGTCGCTGTAGGACGTAGTACGGATTAACCCGGTTGACTCGGTGTCAAATACTAATACTCGCATTATTTGTTTTCCTCAGTGTTGATACTGGAATATGCCCTTTTTGCATCATCAATGAATCTTAACAAGTTTTTAATTACAAAGCCCTCCAAGTAAATTGTATCAGTTGGGTCATCAGGGCTATTTGCTTTTAATATAATATGCGTATGCCCATTAAGCTCGACATAAACACCATCACCAAGATAATCTTTCATTTGTCCTTCCTCACAGGAATCGGCTCGAAGAACCACATTTCTTTTGCGGCAGACCAGCCATACCTAATGGTTAGTCTAAGGTTCTTTTCCTCATCGTAACAACGGAACTGGAAGTTAAAAAACGTTTCCTGTCTCCGTTCGGTTATTACATAAGGAAATATAATGTTAAGAAAGCGTTGAACTACACTTGGGTTTACGTTGTTGCTTAAAAGTCTTGCAAGGTTTGGTTTCATGTCTCTTTACCCCAGGGGTTAAACTTTACTTTCTTACTGCTAACTTCTTTCATCCACTCATCATGCTCAGCATGAAGCAAGGATTTATTCTCCTTTGCTGCTGGTTTTATCGGCGCTCTTACCTCATTAAGCACAAACCACAAACTGACATTAAGGTTCTCGCTTACAAGTTCCTTATCGATATAACCTCTTTTATATAAAGAAATAAGCTGCTGCACCAATGCTTTTTGCGATATGCCGACTAAAGGTATTAAATCGACAGACAACATTTTTCCATGTCCTTTTAAAACCTTTAGTATTTTACTATCTATCTCCCGCAGTTCTGTAATCATGGCATTAAAGTTTAACGGTGGATTGAGTGTTTAGTAATGTGCAGGCTGCTTTGTAAGCTTCTGGGTCAATCTCCATCCCAACAATTCGCCGGGCTTTGGCGTCTTTTGCTGCTATAAGGCTGGTGGCTGACCCAGCGGTGGGGTCCAGCATAATAGTCGAATCATCAACAAACATCTCGAAGAAGTGGGATAAGACCTTTAGGGGTTTTTGGCTGCGGTGGATACGAGTAGTTGACTCGCGAGACGCTTCTACGGATAAGGCTCGTGGGACTACAATCTTTCTGTCACCAAAGGTAATAAGCATGGCAGTCTCGTAAGTGCGTCTGCCATACCGCTGAGCGTCAGGTACTATCCCGTCGTTTGCCCCACAATGCCATATCATTAAGTAGGGTTGCACAAACCCGCCGAGGGCTGTAAAGAAGTCCTCGGTCTCGCGGCGGAGGTTCTGGGAAAACCAAAACATTATGTGACATTGAGGGGCGACAAGGTGGGTGTTATCTCGCAGGGTGTTTAAAAGCTTCCAATATACCTCGGGGGAATCATCGTAATGGTTGAGTGAAGTGCTGGAAGGGCGGGTGCTGTACAAACCGTCATTGAAGTTAATACCGTATGGGAAGTCGCAGTGGATGAAGTTAAATGGTTCGCCCTCGTAAGAGGCCGCCCAGGTGGTAAAGTCAGCATTTAAAAGCACGTCGCTGGCGAGGGGCAAGGGTTCTTCGTACTCATCCTCTAACCAGCTCGGCGCGGTGTGGGCGCTGAGAGTGTTGGGCTTTGGTCCAGGTGTACCGCTGATTGGCGTCTCCGCCTTTGGCCGAGGGGCTAGTGTTGAGGTTAGGGTTACACCAGGGCCGGTATCCCGACGAGAGATGTGGCGCTCTAGCGTTTGAAGGGCTGACTTAATCGTGGCGGATTCGTCAATAATAGCTTTTAACTTTGCATCTGCGTCTTCGTTTGCAACAACCCGCCAAACTCGGAGGTTCTCAGTAACGGTGGATTTGGCTATGCCGAGCAGGTTTGCTGTATTAATGGCGGTCCAGGTTGAATCTTGCACCACGTTGGCAGCATGGATTTCGTAAATGGCTTTGGCTCTGTCTTGCCAAGGTAGGTCTTGCCGGTGGGCGTTCTCGATAAACTCGTAAACGGCGAGGTCTACGGGGGTAAAGTCTTTACCAAGCTGGGCAGGGATTTTGGTCCATTGTTTCCATGAGTCTACTTTGCAGGAGCAAACTGTGAACAAAGCTTGGCGAGCCGCTTCTGGGTCGGCGAAAGAGCTGTAATCTCCGTTTACTGCATCCCGCAAAGCTTTAACAGCGGTAAGACGACGCTCGCCCGCAATAAGGTAGTTGGTTTCGCGGTCTATTAGGATGGGGGAAATCCATTGAGACGTGCCAATAGAAACAGCTAAGGGTAAAACAGAGTCGGGTGTTAAAACGGACCTTTGGCGCACGTCTCGGTTGATAATAATTTTATCAACTTCAACCTGGTTGATTGTGTTGGAGAACATTTTTATTACCCTTGAGATAAAAGGCCGGCGAGTCTATGCAACCCGCCGGCCTTGTTAAATTACGCCGCAGTAACGGAAGTAATCGTCAGGTTCGGCATACGAGTAGGATCATTTTGATTCATCTCGTAATTGAAGGTAGCGATAAACTTCTTGCCGATGGTGTCCTCTAAGATGGTTGACAAGGCTTCGCCCTCGGGGTAGTCGAGGCCAAGAACAGCACAAACGAAACCTTGCTGGTTGCCGTTTGCATCTCGCATGTAAAACCGCCAAGCGTGCTTTTTGAGGATGCCAACCGGCTCGAAAGCCTCATCACATTCGATGATGGGAAAATTAATCTCCGACATCGGGGCCATTTTCCGTTGGGTTTCCTTTGAGGTGTAGGCGAATTGGAACTCACGGGCCGTCCAGTCCCCATAAGCTTCGAGGGCGGCGATTTGCTCCGCCTGCAAGTCCGGGTTGGAATCGTCATCCGCCTCTAGGCAGGAAATGGGACGTATTTTCGGCACGTATGCGAGGCCGTTGGTGCCAGACTTTTTCCAGTGGAACGGGAGAAGGTCGTAAGAGGTAATTACAACGGTGTAATTCCCGGCGGGGAATTGAGCGGGGGCTTTAAAAGAGGCGGCGTTCGTGGTCAAAAGGTCTTTGATGTTCATTGGATTACCTGTTTGGAATACTGGAATGTTGGAATATTGGAATGGATGTATGAAATCGACGAGTAGTTACGTATTTACTTCAGCACGGTTGGGCTTAGGCTTGCCCTTTTTAACCTCGTACATAACGAGTCTCCTGTTGGGTTGATAAAATTACCCTTGTGGGGTAACAGCGTTTTGGCATCCAAGCTTAAAATACTCGACAAAAGCCCTGTCTAATGGGTAAAATGGTTTACACAGCCCATAAAAGGGCGTCTTAGTTACCACTCCTACCCGACTCTCGGTGTAAACATACCGGCGAACAGCGGCACCTTTGCCGTCTGATGAGGCAACCAGCAGATGATTGAACCTGGCGGGTAGTTTCATCCGCCCGCCTTTGCCGATTGAGAGTGGAACCATCAAAGTGTCTATTAATTCTTGAACCTGGTTGCCTTTGTCATCTACGGTATCGGATGCTTTGTAAATTTCTAATGGGTCTTGATGGCCGCAGACGATAACGTGGGTTGGGAGGTCAGCACAAAGCATCATTAACGACTCAACCATTTGCTGAGGGCTGTTGTAATCGCGCCATTCAAGCGTTTGGTTGAGTTTGTTGTTAAGGTCTTGATTGTAATTGACTATTGCCCTCGCCGCATAAGTGAGGGAGTCAATTACCAACACGGTACGGGGCGACCAGGAGGAGTTCCACTTCTCTAATTGCCTGACAGCGGTTTGCCACGCTGTTGCAACACCCTCAACGCCGAGTTTCTTGACGGTGTTTTTACCTTCGCGGGCCTGGATAATGCCGGTTTTTTCGACGCAGGGTACAACGTCGTAATTCTCGGCCAACGCCGAGTCGTGCTGGGACTGGGTGATGAGTTTATCTTTAAGCAGGCGGGCGAGGGTAGCACGAATAACCTCCTCGGCCTTGCCATCAAAGTCTAAAATGCGAAGTTCATACCCAGGATTATCAAGATACCCTGGGATACCAAGTGGGACGAGAGACGTGCTTTTGCCCTCACCGCTATAACCGAGGTATAGCATTTTGATGAGGGCGGGTTTGGCTGCAAGGGATAGTTTCATGAATGGTTCCGCGTGTTTATTGTGGGGGTATAATACACGTATCGGCGGCGGATGTCAACGGGTGGGTGCCGCCTATACGTGCATACGAATCATATACCGTTAATCGTCTTTTGAGTGCGGTAACAGCGCGCCGTCAATGCGGCTGCTGTAGAAGGTTGGATGGTTGCAAGCAGCGCAATCCATAGAGTATAGATAAAGTGCCAGCCAAAAAGAGTAGGGGTTAAACGGGTGCATTTATGGCTCCTTTAATAAGGTATCACAATACCGTCAATGCGGCTGTGGTAAAATGACGGAAAGTCTGCACAGGCACACATGTAACAAAACTCATGAAACCCCAGCCAGAATAGATGGTCAGTTTTATATTTCATTGCTGTACACTCTTAAACACCAAAGCGGGGCGGGTTGTGATGATAGGCTCAGGAATTTCACCTACCATCTCAAAGTCGGCAGCTTTAAACTCATCGCCAGGCTTACCATTATATGTGAGGCGGGGTGGGGTAAGTGGGCCAGGTGTGGCGTTGTCGAGCCAATAACGTATTTGGTTAACAACCTCTAGATGAGATGGCTCGCAGTAAATATGTGCATCACCAAACACCCATGTCAAATCGCCAGGAGCATAATCGGTCTGGGCACAAAGCCATAATAAAAATGCCCAGGATTGTATCCAGTTATGAGGTACTCCCAGTAGCATATCAGCGCTGCGCTGCACTGATAGCATTGACAACAGGCCGGCGGAGGAAACAGAGAATTGCGCGAACGAAGTATGGCAAGGTGTTGGGGTGTTGGGGTTCTCGTTAATGTCGCAGATTTCTCCCATAAACTCAGGGTTCCACGTTGTAATAACGTGTCGCCGGCTGTAAGGGTGGGTTTTGATTCCGTCTATGAGGTTTGCGATTTGGTCGAATACTCCGTTAAATGAACGGAGTTGGTGGCTGTAACCCTCGATGTACTGGTCGTCGGGGCTTAGCTGAGAATCCCACCAGTCTAATAACTCGGCGGGACAGGTGGCATCGCCGGATAAAAACCACTCCATCTCACGAATGGCTTTTTTCCAGGCGGTTTTGCGCACCGTTATGAGAGGGGTGGTTTGGAAACGGATAGGCTGCGGGGCGAATAGACGTTTGGTTGTACCGTTGCGACCTGCAAGGGTGTCGCCATGGATGTAAATATCGTTGATTAGCTGGCAATAGCGGTTGTCAGTTTTGGTCATTGTTATTACCTTTAGGTGCGTGGTTTCATTGGGTCCCAGGTACGCTGCTTAAACGTACCGTTTAAGAACGTCTCTCGACGGGCGGCGGGTTTGGAACAAATGTCCTTAAAGTGGCATCCGCTGTATTTATTACAGCTTTCCTCATTTGCTGGAAAGCGGTTGTTCTTACAAGCATCCATTGCTTGCTTTATCCAGTATTGGAGATTCTCGATGTATTCGTTCACCTCCTCTAAAGAGTATGGTATTACTTGGCGGCCAAAGCGGGAGAAGTTCACACCTAACTGAACTCCATCTATTATGACTCCACGTGCAGGTGGAAGCTCTTGGTATTTATTTGCGATCAAATGGCAGGCGGTTACATATAATGACATTTGCGTTGACGGCTTGAATCCCTCGAAAAACCTGCTATCAAGTTGGTACTTGGTTGTCTTTAAGTCTGCGACAAAAGCTTTACCCTGCCATGTAGCAAGCCGGTCAATATGGCCGCAAATAAAAGTGTTAATTCCTAAATACTCCATGAAAGGTAGCTCGAAATGTAGCTCAGTAGCTGCCTTTCCACTTGGCAGTTTTACAGTAATAAGGTAGTCATCCCAGAATTGATCTAGGAACCATACAGTAGTGCGAACTAGGGTTTCTTTAGTGCGAGTGTTATCTCCAATAGGCAGTTGTTCGCCAAGTAGGCCGGCCAAACGTGTAACACGAATAAATGCAGTTTGCTTGTCAATGTTGGCTGCTAAAAGCTTGTGCCAAGTATCCATAACAGAGTGAAGGGCTATACCGAATGCCAGGGGCGGTGCCATAGTAGCGGGCTCGTAACCCATTACTATTGAGTAATAAAATTTTCTTGGGCAAGTTTTAAACAGGCCAATTGAGGTTGAATCAAACGCAAACATTATCCCGTTTTTGAAAGAGGTATTCTCGCTTCGTTCTACATCATACTCGTGGTTTAAGGGAATAGCCCAAGTACCAGGGGTTTCGGTTATCTCGTCGGAAAGGGGAGAATAATATCTCATAAGGATATTCCGTCTAGTTTTGAATTATGTAAATTGTTTACTTTAGTTAGATAATTACTTGAGTGTCCGAACAGAAGCTCAGCGACTTTTCTAGCTTCAATTGCTTCATCAATAGTCTTAAAGTACCTGTTAAAAACACACTTACTATCCTTCGTTACTCTGGCAACCCATCTGCCCCGCCTGCTGTCCCAGCTTACCCCTAGTGTGGCTGATTTATTGTTTTTGCCTAGTGTAACATGATTTCTTAGATTTTCTGCATTAGTAACCTCTCTAAGATTTTCTTTACGGTTATCAGTCAAAACTCCGTTAATATGGTCTAAGGTCATTCCAGGGGCAGGCCAGCGACCATAGTATAATGCAAATGCTATGGCATGTGCTGAGTATAACTTGTTATTAAAGCCTAGTATTAAATATCCATGCGACAAACAGCCTATAGGCTTATTTAGGTTACGTCTTTTATATTTATTATTCTTATATTTCCACCACAAATTACCCTCTTCATCTACTCGTATCTCTTGTGCTATTTGCTCAGGAGAGTGTGGGTAATTTCTCAGTGCGAATTTCGGGGTCGAGTTTTTCTCTGTACTCGATGAGTGCGTGGCGGATACCGAGGGACACGTTAGACCTTCCAAGCCGTTGTGCATAGCAGATAAGGTCGGGTTCGAGGGTAATTGTGACTTTGGCTTTGAGTTCAGACTTAGGTTTAACATGGTTGCTCATATCTTGCTCGTTGGTGATTGGTAAGAGAAGTATACCACATTATCGGGTATTGTCAAAGATAAGATAACGTGGTATAACGGCAATACATAAGCTTACAACTTAAGCCCTTCAAAGGCCAAGTCCCGCTTGGCGGGTTTTACTTCCACTTTTGCAGCTGTTACGCGCTTTTTGCTGCCCTCGCGTTGTTCTTGCCCCCACCGCTCGCGCTGGTCGCGGAGGGAGGAAATTAGCTGCAAAATGGTTTCCTCGTTCCACTCTTGGGCGGGGATGGAGAGAAGTTCGTCTAGGTTTTGCATATTGGCCTCTATAGAGTTGAGTCAATACAACCAGTTAGGTCCAAAAGAAGCTCGTTGCTTCGCCAGATAATTGCATCTTTCGGGCCTTGAAAGCCGGCGAAGTCATCCAGTGCCAAGTCTAAAATTCTGTCCAAAAGGTTTATTCTGAAATAAGCAACCATAAGTTCCATGATGGGAGCCTTTATAGGGTTATGGCTGTACGGAATCGACGGGTAGTTTCGTATTACCCAACACCTTATATACAATATCCTCCGCCGCCTTGAGGTCCCTCCCGGTGGCAACCTGACCTTGCGCCATCTGCTCTTGGCAGTAAAGGCCAAATTGGTACAAAAGCTGCCTAATGGCATCGCTTCCCCTATACCCGGCGGGGGAAAGGGCGAAGAACTGCAAAATGGAATCATACGTGGGAACGTGGACTCGGATGGTACGAGGTGCTACGTCTGAGAGTTTTTTGCGGGCCATTTGAGTTTACCTTGTTTATAACAGCAATCGGGTTAAACGGAAAAAAGGGACCAGGATTGCTGGTCCCCCGCTGTGTACGCTTTACACCTTAAAGGCCAAGCGTAGACAGCTTGCTTTCGGCAGACGCCTGACGGGCGCGGATGGCTGCCTCCTCGTTGCGGGCCTCTTCGTACAAATCAGCCCGAACGTCCACGAACGCCTCAACCTCACCCCACGGGCCTTCGCCATTAACGAGGCGGGAAACCTCGGCCTCGAAGTCCTCGAAAGAAATCTGGCCCGCCGCCGGAGCCTCATCCCGCTTGGCGACAGTAACCGGGGCGGGCTGGTCCTGATAGCCCTTCTTCTTGATCAGCCTGCGAATGAACTGACCAGCCAGCCGCGCAAACAGCCGGTCAAGCAGCGAGGTGGTAACACCGCCAGTAGAGGCACGGACGCCGGAGAAGTCATAAGCGTCGTACAGGGCATCCATGTCCTCTTGGGTCGGCAGGGGAGTACCGTTCTTGATGGCTGCTCGAACTTTGGCAGCCATGTTGTTGGCCAAGTTTTCACAAATCAGCTGGTTGGCTTGGTTAGCCAGTCCAACCGGGCTGGCGCCAACTTCAACAACGGCGGCGAAGTGGTCAGCCGTAAACGGCTGAGGGATGGAAAAACGGTTGTCGGGGAAGCCAGCCGCTTCATAAACGTCTTCCATGATGGTACGCAGGCGGACGGGGGTATTTTCGTCTCGTTTCATTGGGGGTAAATTCCTAATTGGATTGGTGGGATTGGTTTTGCAATGCGGGGATATTGTGGCATTTTAACGGGCACTTGTCAATATGTACCCGTTAAAATGCGGGGATTATTGACGGGATTTTGCACGAACTTCCGGCGTCGGGCGGGGAATGTTCCCCACGCCGGGGTCAATGTCCACGACAAAAAGTTCCTCTTCGGTAGCTATTGCGCGGCAGATTTTCATGTCATCCGGGCTAACGTACAGTGATTTTAATTCGGGATACCTCTCTTTTAATTTGTTAAGGCGGGAATTTACCTTTATAGGCGGGTCAGTTATGGGAACGGGTTTTTTGGCGGCGAAGCAGCGAATTATCTGCCAAGTTATACTGTCCGGCGGGTACATTAAATTGGCAACCAAAACGCCTTTATCTCTGGGTTCGATTACAAGGTTGTAATATAACCCCTTGCCGTAAAGCATGTGGTCGGGCGGGTAGGTTGAAACGGATACAATGGCGTTGCGGTATTGCTCGCCCATTAGATAGTTGGCAAGGTAAACTGCTCGTTTTTTGCTGCAAGGGTATACTACCGCTTTCCCGTAAGGCAGTTGGATGGCTGCGTCTAAGATGGGATAGATTTCGCTTTCCTGGGTGGAGGAAAGGGGCTGGCGGTTCATATATTTGGGCATTTTATTCTCCTAATTCGTCGATTTGGCTGGAGGTTATAAAGGTTAGGGTTTCCTGGGCACGAGTAACGCCAACGTAGGAGAGGTTTTGGCTTTGTCTAACCTCTATTTCGGTGGTGGCGTGTTTGCCAATGAGGTGGGAATCGAGAAGTAAAACGTTTGGAAACTCCCGGCCCTTGGCCTTGTGGATGGTGGATAGGTGAACGTCGGCGGGGCGGTAAGATTTATCTTTGGGATCGGGGTAGAGTTTGGACAGGTGCTTTTTAATCCCCTCTACGTCCCGGTGAGACTGGGCCAGGGTGCGAAGGGCGAGGGATTTCTCGGAGATGCTGTTGCGTCTTTTGGGGTAGCGGGCGGTTTCTTTTTCTTTCCACTTCTCAAGTTTTTCGATGAAGTCGGGGGTGGAAAGGTTCTTTTTAGTTATACGCTCGGTAAGTTTTATAAGACCTTGGCCAATGTCCCGGCCTGCAATTTCCACAGTCCGCCCGCTTACTAATAGCTTAAGGGCAAGTTTCATCAGCGGGGCGTTGTTGCAGCACAAAACGGTTTTTGGGACTTCTCGAAGGGACAGGCTGGAGGGGTATAAAACGGCGCCCTGTTTGCAGCCGGGGGCAGCCTCAATGTCGGGAACGTACTCGCGGGCGACTTTTATTACTTCGGAAGGGCACCTAAAGGAAACGGTTAGGGGGAGTTCCTGCATGTTAAAGGTTGAGACGAGGTTTTGGTACGAATCCGAAAGGGCTCCTCTAAAGGCATAAATGGCCTGCCTGTCGTCTCCGGCAGCGATAATCCGCCCGCCGGGGAGTAGAGACCGTTTTAAGGCGGTGTGCTGCAAAAGGTTGAAGTCTTGCACTTCGTCGGCGATTATGATGCCGTACTTCGTGAACCTGTGGGGGTAAATAAGAGCGCAGTAAAGCATGTCGTCAAAGTCGATTAGGCCGTCTTTAAGAAATGCCTGATTGGACGCGATAACGGCGAGTTTGGCCCAGTAGAGGATTTCCTCAGTGAACTCCACATCATACATATCCGCCAAGTCAGACCAAACACTAAGCTCGTTGGGGGTTATGCCGACTGGTCCGGCGGGGTCGGGCTGGATGCCGTAGGTTTTGGCGAAGGTGGCGAGAGAACGAATTTCCCCTTGTAGCTCGAAAGGAATATTGTTATCCTCCGCTAAACGCTTAACGATGTTAAACATTTTGCTGGTGTCAAGCTTGGGGTTGCGGCCGTTGCTCTTTAAGGCCGCAAGACAAAGGGCGTGCTGGGTTTTGGCAGGGAATGATGGACCCATTTTCTCAGCCAATTCCGTAACGGTTGATTTGGAAAAGCTGGTGGCAATGCCGCTTTTGCGGGATTGTTGTGCCCATTGGCGTAGGGAAAAGGTTTTACCACTGCCGGCGCGGGCTCGAAGGGCGACAGAGCCGGGGGCGGAAGTTGTGAGGAGGAAAGCGAGTTGCTGGGGGGTGAGGTTCATTTTGGTTCCAGTGGATAGGCGGGCTATCCCATAGCCCGCCTAGTGGGTTAGGGGTTAGACTACTTGTTGGAAATCCTCGGCAAATGCCCAGATGTGGTCTTGTATGTCATCGCTGATCATTATGGGCATATTGGTACTGTCGTGATCTACTTCAACAACCCTGTAGGTGTTTCCTAGCGTTAAGTCACGCGCCCAGCCTTCATTAAGGTGTGCATCGCTAACTAACTTAACGGTGTCGCCAACCTTAATTGTGCTGAGGTTGATGGCGGTTAAGCCTATTTCCTCGACGACTGAGCGGCTTAAGTCAAGCTGCTCTAATGGGATTAGAGGCTTTTTTAGCTGTTCAGCTACTATTTCCAATAACTCTTGATAAAGTTGCTCGATGAAAGCAGGGCTGCTGACGTCCTGGCTGGGGCTTTGCAGCTTTGCAGCCTTGTGACTACTCCACGAATCACCGTGGTCTGAGGGGTTAGAACGGGATTGCGCGCCGAGAAATCCGGCGATGTTATATAGAGATTGCATGGTAATACCTCTGTTGGGTTGTGGGGGTTAAACACCTTCTTTGGCAGGCTCTCGGGTTGAAAGCCTGCGGGGAGGGCGCTTTAACGGGCAATTAGGGATAAAAACATATCCATTGTTACCACCTCGAACCGCTCGACTTTCATCAGTTTAAAGTCTAGGGTAGTTGAACGGGAAGGACTGACGAGACGGATGTGAATTTGGCGAGTCGCATACGCCATAAGAGTATCGTAGGAGTAATAAAACTTCTCATCGCCGATTTCGACGCTGGTGCCGTGGGCTGAATAGGTGTGGATAACGGGGATTGCAGGGGTTTTGGACATGGCTGGCTCCGATTTGGGGGTTAGGTATGGACGAAACTACTCGGCGGTTTCGTCCATACGGTTGGTTTACTCGGCTAGTTCGGTCGGCGCTGAAAGTGGCAAACTTTCAGGGTCAGCCGGGAACAAGTTTAGCTCGAAAGTTCCATATTCAAATTCGATAACGAGTTTCTGCCAAACAGTATCGTTATGACGGGCAGGTGGTAGGATTTTAACGGATTTAACTTGGTGCAGGTTAAAAGTCATAGTTGCGGCTCCTCATGCCCCTGATGGTTAGGAAAAGGTCACTTATCACCTCTTCCAGTTCATCAAGAGTGGTGTTAAAGTCTTCTTGTGGTGGAGGACTGAACCATGGCTCAACAACGGCCGGCGGGTCAGGGATGTCGGGGATATATTCGGGGACTAACGGATACAGGTTATTTTGTTTAAAATGGGTTATGGTGTAGGTTCCTCTGGTTACGATTGGTTGTTCTTCAAAACGAGGGCTGAGATAGTTTGAAAGTTCTTCCTGCTGAGTAGTTTTCATGGTTGGCTCCTCTTGTCGGCGCGGCGGATTTGGCGGAGAACGCGATAGTACTCACGTTTTTTGATCCGTAGCTGGTTTAAGACGGAACGCGGGCGAACCAGCCCTTGCAGTTCGGCATGACGCGATAGGATTTCAACAATGCGGGTTACTTGTTTCATGGCTGGCTCCGATTGTGCTTGACAGGGTTAGAATTATGATTGCTTTTTGCAGCTCGTCTTCCATTACATCGGTTATTGGAGATGAAACTAAATGTTCCTTTAGCCATTTAGCGGTAATGGCTGGGAATTGGACTGTTATGGTGCGGTTTTTCATCTTTACCTCCAAATGGTTATGCAGTTTGGATATTCTCCAATTTCAACCTTGGCACGAGAGGTGAATTGGATTGTGCGGAACTCGGCGTCTGCAAGGGCGCAGTTTCCTAGTGCCAGATACATCTCTAAGGGGTGCGTGGCGGGCTGCCAGTTGAGGCGGGTTTCTTCCAGATTGGGACACTTCCCGCCTTTAAAGGGATAACGCTCGACGGCACTTTTAAGCGCCTCGAACGAGGAATAGGCTTTAAATGGTATTTCGTGAACGTGGTACATTTTTATTTCCTCTTGTTGGGGGAAAGCGTTCTTATTGGCAGCCACTTGGGGAAATGGCTGCGGGTAAGGACGCTAAACGGGTAAATTAAAGGCTTTATAGTTCTTGCGATAGGTGTAAGGCAAAAACTTAATATCTCCTTCATCGTAGCTGGTGATAAATCCGCTTACGCTTAGCCCTTTCACTTGGACGCGGGCTGGAAAAGTTTTGGATGGTGTACATTTTAGGCTCCTCTTTAGGGCTCGATAACCCAGTCTTTGTGATTGGACGGTGTTATGTAAAAACACTGGCGAATCCCGTATTTAACGGGCAATTGAAAATCGTTGGGACGGGTTTTCCAGGTTTTAAGTTTGCCGTTGGCGTGGCATTTTACTGGCATGCCCCGACTATCGGTAACGCTTCGGTGCCAAAAGCGTTTACCTTCCAGCTCGTTAATGGCTGGAACGGGGGCGATGGTGGCGTAAAGGTGGGCTAGCTCGATGTATTCCTTGCCTTTTGATAGGTAAAGGCACGCTTTTACTTCGGCGGCGAGACCCGGTAGGACGGCGCCAGTGCTGGAATAGGCGTAAAGGGCACTAAATTGCCCATCATGCCAATGCGCGGCGGTTTGGTGCAGATTGTTGGGTTTCATCTATGGCTCCTTATTAATTGGTGGGTTGCGGGACGATTATATTATGGGGGTATTGCGCTTGTCAACACCTTTTGCGCGGCGATGGTCGGGTACGGTCGCCCGGCGGGCGGATGGAAAAACGGTCGCCCGGCGGGTCGTGGAATCGATTATACGCCGTCAACGCGGGGTTGTGGGGCGATTGCGGGGAAGATGGCTATATTTGTATGCGGGCGGGCGAAAACGCCCCACGCGTCGCCGTTGACACTAGACCCAACTTACCCCGTATAAAAATATATCAAACCCCATCATACCCATCTTGTCAGAGCGAGCGAGCGGCAATCGTATTGCTGAATCCCCCGAAAGGTATGGCTATCGTATTATCTTATACCTTATATACTAATTTTTTTTTTTTATAAGGGTAAGGTATGGCCCAGATTGCTCTGGGGGTCGGAGTCGTATTGCTGAAAGGTTGCTCTTTGGGGTGGGCGCGCAAGCGCCCGATGGGTGAGATTGCTAAGATGGCTTTATATGGGGGGTAGATGGGGATTGATGGTTTAGGTTTTTTGGCATGATTATTTCCATGCCTTAAAAATCAACAACTTACGGGCGCAATCTTGAATTTTTGTTGGCACGATTTTTTCCAAGCATAAAAATCAATGAGTTATATACTCAAAATTGATACATAGGTGTATCAGAATCGATAAAAGGTTTGCGAAATGGCGTAACTTTGTTGTGAGAAAAATAAATTTTCTGTGTACTACACACACCACCCCTTAAGACGCCAGTTTTGTATGCACAATATCTTGCTGTTATACGGGCGATAAGCTTGAGATTTATAAGCTTATCGGCCATATAGTAGATGGCGTTTATGGGTAGTTTGTGGGGGTAAAGTGGCAGTATATGTACGAAATCGACAAATGGTTTTGTATGGCTGTGAGGTTAACGGCGGGATAGCAGCAAGAAAGTGTCAAGGCGATGGGGCGGTTTTTTTGAAAAGGTGTAACAATCAAGGCATATTGCTTTTATAAATTGTACCCTTCGCTTAACGGGTATCCCATTAAAATACATACGACTTGGCATGGCGGATGCACAAAACAGTTTATTTCATCCGGCTACAATGCCCATTAAACGATGTTCAAATAGGGATTAAAAGGGATGCGTACGGACGAAATCGATTAGTAGTTTGATATGTACAAATACTAATGTGGCGAACCGCTGGTTATTGCAGTTTAATGGCTTTATGGGATATGTCATTATCCTTTAAAACGTATTTCTTCTATGTTGCTCTCCCAGCTCTATCGCCCATACAAAATCCCCTTCCCGGCCATTTTGGTGTTTTTTTTAGCAGGGTTTTATATTCCTCCCGTATGCTATCAATCGCCTTTACTACATGAATTACAAGCACTAAAAGCCCGCCACGATGGGTGGGCTTGAGAGGTTAGGGTTTATTCCGCCGCTTTTAACGGCGAAATATGTGGGTTATGCGTTATCCGCTTTTGCCAGGGCCGCAAGAGCGAAAAGTTGCTCTTTTGTAAGCTTGCCGGCTAGCGCCTCAATATTGAGGTTCTTAATTGCTTCATCGAATTTTACGGCGAATTTGGCCGAACTTTCCCCGGTGCGTTCACGCTGGTTCCAATCACCCTCAACGAACGCATTGTACCGTTTTTCAAGCTTCGCAACATCCTTTTTGCCAACACTCCAGGTATCTTGCAACGATTGTTTCACGCCGTGCTTGATAGCTGCGAGACAAAACTCCTCGTTCCATTGCGCCGTCGGGATGGACCGCAAGTTTTCCGGTGCGTCAAGCATACCGGGAACTTGGAATGTTTCAGGAAGGGTAATACTAATCTGTCTAACCATTTTAGACTCCCATAATTGGTAGATGATGCCGAATCTCAAAGCCGAGCATCATAACTCTTGCGTGGAACCAAGCTCGCCGTGCAAACCGGCGAACCACCTTCATTGCAACCCTGCGATTACTTGCCGGGTTTACCCTCGTGGTTTCCATACCTTAATCCTCTTCGTTGCTTTCCATGAGGCAATCATACTGCTACTATATGGCCGTGTCAAGCACCCAGGCAAAAAAATATTTACCTTTTGCCACCATCCCCGCACATATAAAGAACGCGTGCGCACGCGTTGCAATCCCCGTGCCATCCATTTACGGCCTGCATCCTCGCTCGCTCATTCACCTCTTGCCAGGGCGATTTTTGACCCCGTACCCTTCGGTTTGCGCCTGCAACATATATTATCGTCCGACGCCTCAAAATTTGTGAAAGAAGAATACCCGATTCACAAAACCCTGAAACAAACTAAAACAAATAAACCCAAAAGAAAATAAAAGAACCATTAACCCCAAAATAAATAAAGAACCATTAATCCCTTTACGCTGGTTGTAAAACGGGGGTAAAAGTGGTATACTACGGGATAAAGGTTTATGGTGTACATACCAAAGGGTTTTAAAATGCCTTCCGCCGCCGCCCCCGCAGAATCCCGCCGCGCCCCCGCGCTAGCAGCGCTTCGCGCTCTCATCCCTCGTGTAACCCCCATTCCGCCGCCCTTCCAAGCCCAACGGGAAACAGGTACGCGTGCCCGAGGCTTTTCATATGAGCGCCAAGTTGGGAAACAGCTTAAAAGAATCTGCGATTTAAACGATTGGAAGTTGTGGGGCCACCAATGGTTTTTATACGAGTGTGGAACGGAAAGAAAACACTTTCAGCCCGATTTCATAATTGAACAGCCCGGCGGGCGGGGCGTAGTGGCAGAGGTAAAACTAACCCACGTAGATACGACCGCCCAGCTTAAAAGGTACGTGGATTATTTAAAAGTTTTTGGCCTTGATTGCATTCCCCTAACCATCACCCGACATCTAACCCCATTAACGCAAAAAGACCTAATCATCGATGGCTTTGATAAGGTGTATGCGAATGCGGTTTGGCACCTGTACATATAAAGGATTAAAAATGTCAATCGAAGATGACGTTAAAAGGGTACTAACTTGCACCGACGATGTGCGCTGCACACACGAAGACAGCTGTTACAAGATGGCAAAGTTTATAGAGCAGATACTCGAAAAACGCAAAGCGGCACACCCGTCTTATCCCGTCAGCAGCGGAACTACACTAATAAAACCAGAATCATTAGGTGCAGAGTTTGAGGTAGTTCTTAACGAAAACTTGTGGAGCCTATACGAAGGGTATTAAAATGCGTGCAGATTCCCACGTTGTTACGGTTCCTCAATGGCGGCGTGCGCCTGCCACCCTCAACCCGCCGACCGGGATAGATGATTTTACTAAACGTTCTAACGAGTATTTTGAGGACTGCGCCAACAACCAAACCCGCCCGACCTTAACCGGGTATGCGTTGGCGGTTGGGCTACCCGGCCCAACGTCTTTATTGCGACTCGGGCAAAGGTTTCCCGAATTGCGATACTCTCTCAGCCGTTGTATGATGGCTGTTGCCGTCGAATACGAGGAAATGATCGGCGTTACAAACGCTGCCGGACCGATGTTTATGCTAAAAAACATCCCCGACTTCGACCCTGACGAACCCGTTGGTGCCCCGGCGGTGCAGTTCTTTAACGACCGTAAAGAAATCCTCTTAACGACCGAGGTACATGGCGCCGCCCGCGCTGACAAAAAGCACGACAACGAAGATCCACTTGATACTTACATGCGGTTAATCCGCCAGCGTGGACAGCTGCCAGAAGAAGAAGCCGAGTCGGTTGTGCTTAAAGCAGAAAGATCATCCTATAAGCCCCGCCGCGCCTTAACGATTATAACCGAAGGCTGGGAAGATGAGTAACTCCTTTAACCCTACTAAATTTAACTGGGTAAAACCCAATTACCAAGAGGTTTTTGATTTTCGCCTCGAAGCGTTAACTAAAATCCGCAAAAATCCCAGCGCCATGCCTCGGTTAAAAAAATACTACTCCGAGAACTGGGTGGATTTTATAAACGACTGGGGCATGACTTACGACCCCCGCGAACCTGTTGTTAAATACTTTCCGTTCATCCTGTTTCCTCGACAGGCGGAATTTGTAAATTGGGTGTATGAGTCTTATAAAGACTCTCGCCGGGGCTTAGGGGAAAAATCCCGCGATGTGGGGTTTACCTGGTTATGTGCGGCGTGTGCAGTTTGTGTTTGGATGTTTTATCCCTCATCGGTGGTTGGGTTTGGCAGTCGTAAAGAGGAATTGGTAGACAATGGGAACAATGATCCTGATTCGATTTTCTGGAAAATCCGCACATTCATCGATCACCTTCCCACCGACTTCCTTCCGACCAACCACACTGCGGGGCGTAAGTGGGGCGAGGTTCCGAACGTGGCAAACGGCTCCGTCATTAAAGGCGAAATCGGTGATGAGATTGGTCGCGGCGGTCGGGCCGGGTTGTATTTCGTGGACGAGTTTGCACATCTAATCCACCCAGAAATGGCAGAGTCAGCGCTTTCAGCCACCACCAATTGCCGCATTTATATCTCAACGGTTAATGGAATTGGGAACCTGTTTTACCGTTTACGGCAGTTTTTGCCAAGCAATCAAATTTTCATATTCGATTGGAAAGACGACCCCCGAAAGAGACAGAATCCAGATTTACCTGCGGAAGAAGAACCCTGGTATAAAAAGCAAAAGTTGGAATTGTTACCAACCACCCTTGCCTCACAGGTTGATAGGAATTACGCAGCAGCCATTTCCAATACTTTTGTTAATCAAGAGAAACTTGGTGAAGCAGTTGCTAGGCCGCCAGGAAGTATAATTCAGCCGGATAAAACTCCTTGGAGAATAGGCGTAGACGCCGCAGGTCTCGGTAATGATGAAACCGTAATTTGGGCTAGGCGAGGAAGGCTATCAATTGAGCCTGAAACTTATCGTAAGTTAGATGGTGTGCAGTTAGCTACTATTATTGAGTATAAAGCTAAACGCTTACTAAACACAGGGCCATTAGAAATTATTGCGATAGAGCGAGATGGCCCCGGTGGGTCTGCTGCTGACCAGCTAAAGTATGGAATGTTTAGGGATATAGTACGGGCTGTTCATACAGGCGCAAAGCTGGCGGACGGAAAGCACTACAATTTACGAGCGTTTTTGCATACGCAGGCACAAGAATATATAGAAGATTTGGAAATTTCAATTCCTAATAATCCTACATTTATAACTCAAGCTACTGCTATTCAATACAATTATAAAGGTGGGCTGCTTCTTGTTGAGTCAAAAGACGAATACAGGGCAAGATTTTCAACTGGACGATCCAGAGCTGAAAAGAGTGCCTCACGTTCACCGGACCATTGGGACGCTTTTGTGCTAACCTTTGTGCCGACACGAGCAAGACCTATTCAGTCATGTAATAATTCAGATTTGGGCTTAATTCAAAAAAGTGATGGCTGGCGTCCACTTGATACGGTACTGGGTTATTAGCTGCGTATGTACAAATACTAATGTTGACAAACATGCGCATACTTGATATTCTGGTTTGGCTAATCCAGCCAAGGTGGAAAAATGAGCCATGCAGACGAATTGCTGTTTTCACAAGAACGAGCCTACCCGCGAAACATCACACTCTCAAAATCTTTTTGGGAGCTTGCTCGACAATTTGGACATGGAAACGCGAGCAAGGGTATTAGAGCAGCCCTGTATGAAAAATCCATTAGTGATAGCAGAAGGAATATACGGAAAGGTGATGCAGAAGAAGCTGATGAGCTGTAGTTATTTTAATGCACCGCGCAATCTGAAGTGCTGCAAGCCTGACGAACACTTGCACGCAGACCGCCTGACCCCAAAAGAATGGGGCGGATGGTGGGCGCGCATTGAGACGCCTAACGCTCAGCATAACCGGCCCGCTTCAGCGGGTCCGGGTTGATGCGCCAGTTGGGCGCGGGAGGTGAGAGATGAGGACATACGTTGTTTGGTGCCCGGACCTGGGCCAGGAGCAGGAAGACGGCGCGACGATC
>JACCDG010056851.1_pt1 | contig 32511 bp, 27 predicted proteins | sample 7442471 | NCBI WGS metagenome assembly JACCDG01 (sample SAMN15323444, study PRJNA562643) | freshwater metagenome | isolation source: river surface water | place: USA:Blue River Watershed | collected 2017-08-17 | reverse complement strand
GCGGAATCAAGGCTGGATGGAAGATTCATAGCAGCTGCTTCAGCGAGTCGATCGCTGCGTTGATCTCATCGACCAGGGGGGACTCCAACGGGTTACGGCAGCGGAGATAGGTCACCCTGGCCGCCGCAAGCCTGTGGGATGCTTCCGCCTTGAACTGCTCCCAGGAACGAAGCTTGTCCGCCGCGACAGGGTTGGCGCGCATGGCATCCTCTCCGGCGAGGGCGGCTTCAAGCGATTGGATTGCCTGCTCAAGGACCTTGAGGGCCGCCTCCGTGCCTTTGACCTGGGTACCGAGCCCGTCGACCGTCTGCCCGTTGAGCAGCGCTTCGAGTTGAGCCTCGAGCTTGTCGATTTCTGCATCTCCGTCGGCGAGAAGTCTCCTGGCTTCATGGACGTCCTCGATATCGCCCCTGACAGCCTTGGCCTTGTCGAGAAGAGCCCTGGCAAGCTGCCGCGGATCACCCGCCTTGATCATGTCGGCAAGAGCCTTTTCTTCCCTCGCTAAAGCGCGGGTGAGATTATCCCGATCCGCTTCGGCGTTCCGGACGTCGACTCCTTGGGCTCTGATCTCCTCACGTCGTCGCGCGATTTCGGCGGACTGTGCGGCGACGATCTTCTTCTTATCCGCCAGCGCCAGGAGCGAACTTTCAAGGCTCAGAAGCTCGTTGTTGACCTGCTGCTCATGGATCTCGCACTGCGCATAAGCATGCTGAAGGTTCAATGATTTGGTTTCCTTGGCATGCCTGAGATCGGCGAGGGCAGCCATCTTGGCCGTCAGGGCATCGAAATAGGCCACCCTTTCCGCATCCAGGGAGATGGATTCTCCCAGCCTCTCGATCTCCGCCTCCACCCGGGCGACCTCTCCTTCCAGACGTGCCACAAGTTCGGAGGACTTGACGTGAGCGGCGGCGACCTCCGCCTCAGCCTGTCCGAGTTCCTGGATCCTCCTGACGAGGATGGCTTCCTGCGATTTGACCCTGGCCAATTCCGCCTGCGCATTGGTCCTGACGGTGCCATCAAGCATTCGGGCATATGACTCGAAGAGCTGGATATGCTGCTGCAGTATTCTCTGCAGGCGTGACCAATTCGCCGACTTCTCCGCCGAACCGCGAACCGCTTCCTTGAATCCGATTACGGTCTTTTCGAGATCATCCCGTGTCTGCTTGGCCTCGGCATGCAACGGTGCCGCCATGTCGGTGGTCGACCTGACCTCTTCCTCCATTGCCCGAAGGCTATCGTCGAGAGCCTTCGCACGTTTCGAAAGTTCATCAAACAAACTCTGCGCATTCGCTTCATGGGAGGCTTTCTCAGCCTCGGCCGCCTGAGTCCACGCCGCCTCAGCTTGGGCAGAAAACTCAAGATGCCTGTCTTTCTCATCCGCGATGAGTTCAGCCCTGACGACAGGCCCGAAGACGGCCACATGCTTGCGATATCCCTCGAAGGATTTGAATTCAGGGATGATGACCGCAGAGACGCCGGAAAGCCCGTCGTCTCCCTGGGCGCAAGGATCGACAAGAGCCCAACCAACCTTGTCCTGTCCGGAAGCATCGAAAAGGGCCGATTTGATGGCGAGGCCCCACCCTTCGTCATCAGGCATCTCCGGGATGAATCGAAAGCCCTGACGGACGGCCAAGCCACGTCCTTCCAACTGGGCCTCGATGATCCGGTAAGAACGTACATCGCGGAAAGATTCGAGTTCAGGGATGGAATCAGAGCGGAAAGCGTAGATTGAGGCACCGGAATCCGCCTCAGTCCAACGAGCGAAGGACAGGTTGCCCTGACCTGACAACTCAGCGGCATCCACGATCCTCGCCAAGGCCTTGAAGAAAAGAGGGGCTTTGTCGCTGATGACGTAGATCCTACGATCGTCCCCTAGGGCACGGTCTTCCTTGGCCAACCAGACCGGCATGTCGACCGAACCTTCGGCCAGGATGCCTGTCGAGGATTCCGGAAGGAGAGGCCTGTCAGGAGTGTTGAGGCTGAGTTTGATGAACGAGCCGAGTCCGGATTCGTCTTCGCGGCTCCAGCGGCACAGCGCCGTCTCAAGCGAACCATCTTCACCTCGGAAAGTGACCAAGGCCTTGTTCTCGTCGGGATGCTCCCGGGCGAATACCGGCACGAGAACGACGTCGTTTTCAGGCTCGAACATCCAACGGCACGAGCTTCCCAGGTGCGTGAAGACAAGTCGGCGAGGGTCATCCGAGACGCGGATGACTTCGGCGCTGGGGAAGATCGATTCCAAGGCTCCGCCGGGGAGACCCTCCTTGCCGAACTCGAGCATGACACAGGTCATCGGCCCCTTGCCGTCCGCTTCCATGGTGATGATGGCGGCACGGGCGCCGTCGACGTGGGTGACCTCCTCCAGCAGCTTCTCGAACCTCCCACGTCGGGATTCCAACATGACATGCCTAACCTCACCGCCTGCTCCGGGCGCAGGAGAGGCGATCCTATGCAGGGAATCCCCTCCGCAAAAAGGAACCTCCTCGAAGCCCAAAGGGAGCGTCTGCTTGGGTTCGGCAACGAGTTCCTCCAGCAGGTTATCCCACATGGGCCCCGTCGCGTTATCCAGACATGCCTGATCATTCACCACGAGGCAGTAGCCCTTGGAATGAGGCCCACGACCACGGTGAATCGCGATTCCTTTCAGCATCCTGATGCGGTCTTCCACGGCCGGGCTACGCCCCTCGTTACGGGCGAGCAGACGCTTGACCAAGGCGAAGCAAGCTTTCCGAGAAAGACCAGGCCCCTTCTCCCCTTTGGAAGAAAAAGCCTTCATGCGGCGCCCTCCTGTCCGAACAAGGCCTTGACCATATCGAAACCGAGCGTTCCAGGCGCATCGTGCTGGCTGACGATCGATGACCTGACCTGATCGCTGGTGAAGCCGATGACACGGGCGTTCAAGGTGCAGGCGCCCGGATCGGCCTGCACATCGGCCCGGCAGACATTCTCGCAGTCATCGGAACGCACGGGCGAAGCCTGGCCGAGGCTGAGCAGCACCAGCATGGACGGGTCGGATTCCGGAAGCGCGCTCCCACCTGTCTCTTTCAGGCGACGCAGAGGGACACCTGAAAAGACCTGAGGGAAAGCCATCCAGACGGCCTCGAAGCAGGAGCGCGGGCTTCGTCTTGCCGCCGCGAGGAAATCGGGCGGCAGCTTGCGTACCATGCGGGCGGAACCCCCCAGGGAAAGGATGACCTTCACGTCGCAGTCGATAGGGCTGTCCTCCATGGATTGTGCGAAATGGTGAAGGAAATAGACCATCGTCGCCCGATAGAGATTGAGCTGCGAGAACTCCCTTCCCTCGGAGCCTACCGGAGGGACGGAACGTACCAGGCTGTCATCATGAAGGGTCACCCTTACTTCCATCTTCCTGGACCTTTTAAAAGGGTCAGGCTGCGCATGGTATCTCTGGCTGATGTCGGATTCCACCACCTTGAGGGCGAACCTCAGCCTAAGTCGCTTCTTGAGTTCCTCATCGACCCTTTCGCCTGCGTTGAGAAGTACCAGGTCGACCGGCGAGATGCGCGCCAGGTTGTCGGGCAAAGGACCCGGAGAGCGCTCGAAGAAGTCGCCCGCATCACTGCGTCGCTGGGATGGATCCTTGTCACCGGGACGGACGGAGACCGGAAGCTGGTTGCGGTCCCGATATACCTCGAGTTCCTCGATGAGCGTATCCAGCTGCTCATCGACGGGCGGAAGATCCTGAAAAAGGAAGAAATCGTTCATCCGGCTTCGGAAAGAAGAGCTGAAGGGGATGATTTTCTCTCGTCCGGCATCACCTGCGACGCACTGGTTCAAGTGGTCCCAGAAGGGAGTCCAACGGGCCTTCTTGGCTGACTTGGGCGCCAGCGCCTTGAGCTCCTCGGCGACGAGCCGATCCAACCCCGACGCGACACACTCCTCATATTGGGCCGAATTCCAATACTGATGGGCGGTCGACTTGAGATGCTGCGCCGTGGCCATGAGCAGGCCATGCCCGTGGTCGAGGTCGCCGAGGCGTCCGGGCAAGGCGCGACGCGCGACGGCCTCCAGGAGCTCTGTCCAGCCTTCGCTCGACGTGCGGCTCGCATAACCGCCGGGAGTGAGGGCATTGATGGGCTTCGTCACCGCGACCAGGAGATCGAGCACGAGCAAAGGCGGCAGAAAAAGCCTCGCCGTCAGGAGCTTCTCATAGAGTTCGGGGAAGGCGGCGACGACCACGCGAGAAGGCGCGGCCTTGCAATAATTCCTGCCCAGGGTCTCGATGTCCCTCTGAAGGCTCATTCCGTTCAGTTGGCAAGGAAAGCCGAAACCTTTTCAGAAAGCCCACGTCGACCCTGCCCGGAGCGAGCCACATGCCTGAAGACGAGAAGGTGCCCGTCCGCACGCTTCGAATTGGAAGCTGCTTCATAGGGCTGCGTCGGATCCATGCCGCGCACGAAATCGAGGGCGGCGGCGAAGAACCACAGCTGGGCCAGGGATCGGTCGGACAGCCGGGCGATGGCACGGCAGTCGTGGAACATGCCGATGAACTCGCTCCATCGCTTGTCAGCAGCCTTGCCGGACGCGTCCCTGAGCATGGCATGAAGGATGGCGCGCCCGCAACGGAAGTGGTTCGTGGTGATGACCGGCGACGCGGTCTTGACCTTCCCCCTTCCCCACGTGCTCAGCAGGCGTTGACGGTCACCGGTGACGGCTTTATCACGCAACTGAAGTTCGAATTGGTCAGGGTTCGGCCTGTCCAGCAGAGGGTCAACCCAGCAACGCACCGGGAAGCGGTCGAAGAAGGCCTGCATCTCCTCCTTGTCTGGCGGGTTGTTGGCGGCACCGACGACCGAGAGCAAAGGCACTGGCTTCAATCCCTCGCCGCTGTCGTACCGCTTCTCGTTGATGATCGTGAGGAGCGTGTTCAGGATGTGGCTTCCGCCGCGGAAGACCTCATCCAAGAAAGCCACCTCGGCGACGGGCATCTTGCCCTGGGTCACGCGACGCATCTTTCCTTCGACGAGACCGCTCAGGTCCATCGAGCCGAAAAGCTCCTCGGGCATGGTATGGTTGCTGATGAGGTAATCGAAGAACTTATCGCCGCTGACCCCGGAGGCCTGCGCAACCGAACGGACGAGCAAGCTCTTCGCGGTACCGGGAGGCCCCATCAGGAGAACGGAAGTGCCCGAGAGAAGTCCGGCGGCCACGACGTCGATCTCCTCATTCCTTGAGACGAGCGTGTCCTTGACGGCCTTGGTCATGGACGAGATTCCGGACATCACCACAGGCTTATGAGCCATCAGTTCAGCGGTGCCGGCTGGGTCCGCCAGCAAAGCGGCCATTTTCGACTCGAATTGGTCGGGGGGTAAATCGAACATACTGACAATGTTATAGATAGCCCTGAGGCGGCTATGCAATGGTGCGATTCAGGGTCGTTTCGACCCATCCGGCCTGTTCGTGAGCACAACCCGCCACGAGGGAAGAAAAATCCGCCAAAAAGGCTTCTTTACGTTTGGGCGGCAGGGTTCGCCATCCTACCCTCAACCACGTCGAAGCCAGCGTGCAGACAGCCAGAGGCACCACCCTTACGCCTGGAGCTTGGAGTCGGGCCTGACCACCCGGCAGATAAGCCGCGATCAGGGGCGGCCATTCTTCCTCCCGGCCCTTACCGCTGGCAGAACTTCTGACGGCAGCCTGAAGCAGGCCCTGGAAAGATTCGGATGCCAGCAGGTCCCTGCGCGTCCCGACGGAGCTCGGTGGCAATGATCTGGGCAGATTACCCGCCCTGAGACCGGACAGCGCTTCGCTGAGCTCGGCCAGTTCCGACTCAACATCAGTCAGTACGACCTTCTTCTGTTGGGCGAAAATGGTGAGATGACTCTTGGCGAAGGGCACGAGGCTCAGCAGCAAGGCGTCCGCCAGGGTGGCCGCGGGAGCATGCTCAGCGACGACGGAGAGCACCGTGGGCGCGTCGAAGAGCGCATCCACGACTCCGAGCGACGGACCACCCTTGCGGGAGTGTTGCAGCGAGGCCTTGTAGAAGAGATCGAGACCGAGCGGGGTCACGTCGGTAAAATCATTGGCGCGGCGAGGCATCCCGATGGAAACGCCCAGACCGGAAGCACCATCGATGACGCGGGAAGCACGCAGAGAGGCGGCCGATAAGAGTTCTGGCTTCAGGTAAAAACTGCTGGCCAACCAATGGTTCGCGTCCGGTTGACCTTTCTGGGCCGAAACTTGCGAGCCATGGTCGATGCGGGCCAATGCGGCGATGACCGAGCGAGGCAAGGCATCGTCGTTCTCGTCACGGAAGGCTGCCACGACGGCATCCGTGATCACGGCGTGCTGCGCCAGCAGCTTGCGCGACCTGAGCACGCGTTCCTCGATCGGACCGACGCGGCTCATCCCCGTCTGACGCGGAGCGAAGTGGCTCCGGCGCCCTTGCCTACGGAGAATTCCACCTCGCACTTGGGACAGGTGTGGCTGAAGCCTTCCGGCACCTGCCTGACGCCTCCGGCGCATGAGATCGTCCCGCACTCCGGACCGCAGATGACGTACTTGTCCATGCCGCAATAGGGGCATGCGGGCGGGGATGACACGATCGAGATGTCGATCGCCTCGCCTGCTCCCGCATCCTGATCGGGCTCGATGTCATCCGGCGAAAGCGCGTGGGATCGATGCGCCTTGTAGGTCTCCTCCGAATCATCCCACTTGAAGTGCATGATGAAAGGGCGCCGCTTGGCGCCGCACAATGCCCTGAGATAGAAATCGGCCACGGCGCTGTCATCCGGAAGATGCTTGGCGTCCACCATGGTGACCCCGATCGGCAGGCTTTCGAGCATGGCGCGTCCTCCCCTGTCGTCCTGGGAACGGCTGGCCTCCGTGAGAGTTTCGCTCATCCAGAAGAAGAGACGGTCAAGCACGCCTGCTTCCATCGATTCCGCCTTGAGCAGGATGTCCGATATCTTGGAAAGCGAGCGCAGGTCGGCGTCTTCGCCGCATCCGACGACGTAGAAGTTGGCCACCAGGTCGCCGATGGTGTCCTTGTAAAGCTTGAGCGATCTTTCGAAATCATCCGTCGGCTTCCCGTCCGCGAGGAGGATGACGATCGGGCGCCAGTCGCCTCGCTGGACGCGGTCACGTCGGGTGACCTCATCCCGGATACGGGCGGCGAGCAATTCCAAGGCGGCACCCAAGGCCGTGCCGTTGCCCAGTTTCACAGGGGGCATCACCGCATCCGGGAGGGCTGTCAGGGGCAGAAGCACCTTGGCGCGGCCGGAGAAGCCGATGATCGAGATATGGACGGTCTCAAGAGCCTGGGGATTGACGCTGAGCCGGGAAAGGATGCTGCCGATGCCGCGACGGGCCGCGGCCAGCCCCTCCCCTACCATCGACTCGGAACAGTCCAGCAGGATATAGACGGGGAGACGTCGGATCATGTGGCTCAGGGGATGCGGATCAGCAGGATCCGTCCGTCGGTGTTCAGCTGCAGCTGCATGTTGTTCACCACTTCGACCTTCTCGCCCGGCGGAATGGGTTTCTTCGCGCCACGTTCGATCAGGTTCTCGAAACCGATGTTCTCGAAAGCCCAGCCGGTCTGGGTGCGGATGAAACGCCCCTTGATGGGCCGCTCGGAATCCTTGGCGGACATGTTCTCGTAGCCGATCTTGCTCTCATGCCAAGAGCCCAAGGTACGATCGTGGACGACGGTGATGCTGGCGCCGTCTGGCGCGTAGGTGCGCGAGTCCCCCATCCCGGTAGGCGAATAAAAAGTCCCCTGCGGATAGGAGTAGGAGGTCGTACCACAGAAGGGGCACTGGTATTTGCCGAAGTAAGCGAAGGTCTTCTGCTGGCACTGCTTGTTGTTGCAAGGCACCACCATGGCGAGCGTCTGCTCGATGCCACGGATCCAATCGGTCGCGGAAGGTCGCTTGTTCGGGTCATGCAGGCCCTCCACGAAAGCACGCAGGAAAAGCTTGGTGAGCGGCTCTCCGCAGACGCTCATGGGAATCTTGTCCGTATCGCAATACGGCAGGAACTCAGCGTTGTCGGGACTCTTGGCGTTGACGCGGTTACGGGGGTCGGTGGGGTGCTCGATGAAAAGCGCCTCGGACCCCATGAGCATCTTCTCGTCATTGCCCGCGTCACCCGGACTCAGCGTACCTTGGAGCCGCCCGCGCAGAGGGTGGCGGTAAAGGAGATACTGATAGATGAGGACCGCCAAGGCATGCAGGTCGGTCTTCTGGCTGGGCAGGACACGGCCGGGATCGCCTAGCGGGAAATGCTGCGACTTGTAGACCTCAGGAGCGATGAAATCCGGAGTACCGGCGACATCCGGAGGGAACATGCCGACGACGACGAGCATGTCGCAATCGATGACGCATGCGGTGCCTGAGACGGGGTCGATGAGGACGTTGTTGTACGAGAGATCCGAATGAGCCACGCCGGCCTGATGCATCTTCGCGATGGCCCGACACATCTCGAGGCAGCAGCGCAGATGGCTCTCCCAGGTGCCGAGCTCGTCGGGATGGAGGACCTTGCGCCTGTGCTTGGCGGAGGCGAACCATCGGCCTTTCTTCTCCTTGTCCTTCAGCTTCGAAGGCGATTCGGGCCGCGAACCCTTCTTGAAAAAGAACGCCTTAGGATAACGCGGCAGGACGACGAACTGCGTGTCGACGCCCAACCGCGGATGCTTCGCCTCACCGCTCGCGAAGGGCAGACCGAAGACGCTGCCGTAATAGGGCTCGTTGCCTCGCAGGATGGAATCGCGATAGACTCCGGTGATCTTCTTGAGACGCACCAGGTCACGCGCGGTGAGCGGCTTCTTGAAGAAGGCCGCGACGTTGACCTTGTCGTCACAGAACCAGACGTCCTTCATCCGGCCGGACTTCTCCTCTTCGTCCGTATTGATCGCGTACTGACGGCCATCCGCCGTCCTCAGGTTCATCTTGGGCATGATTACGAATGATTGCGGTAAAGGACGGCGACGGTGCGGTCGTCATGATGGCCCTTTTCGTAAGAATCCAGCCAACCGCAGAGAGGCCCTTTGTTCTTATAGGATTCGCTGACCTCGTCCCCGCGACCGACAGGCTCCTTGGCCGCCAAAGGCTTCAGCTCTTCGGCGAGCTTGTTCCAGACTTCAGGGTCGGCCTCCTGGCCGTGGGGGATGCGCGGGTCGCTGACGCCGTCGCTCACGAGCATCAATGCGTATGCATCGGGAAGCCTGGTATGCATGAGACGCTTCTCGGCGTCTTCGGCGCCCTTGTTGAGGATGAAAAGGGTCTGTCCTGCGGAAACGCCATGGTCGGGCACGCACTTCAATCCTGAAGCGGCTCCGGCCAGACCGATTCCGATGGCGCCATCACCGGCGGAATAGGTCAGGAGCACGTCGCCGGAAGGGGTCGGCAGCACGAGGGCGGCGAGGAAGGTGGCGTACATTTCCTTGGCCTGGAATTCGGGACGCTGCTTCTGGATGCAGTCCGCCTCGAATTCGATCTGGGACCGGATGGCGCGAACGGCGGAAGCGAAACCTTCGACGGCATCCGAAGACCTGGCGTCGAGGGCCCCGGGAATGCTCAATAGCTTTTTCCCCAGGCTGACGAGACACTGGACGCCGACCTTGGCGACGATCGCGGAACCTCGCCGGGAGAGAGGAGCGGAACCCGCCCCGTCCGAGACGACGATGGCGACGGCCCTCCCCTCCTCGAAGAAGCTGAATTCGACGTCATCCTCACGGAAGCTGCCCGTCTTGATGTGGCTGCGTCCACGGATCGAGGCATAAGCCAGATCAAAGCCACCCGACTGGGCGCGACGGGACACGCGATGCGGCTTCGAGAAAGTATCGTCCGGCTTGGGGATGTCGAAGGAACTGGCCGTCGAGCGCACCGCTTCGGCCATCTTCGCAAGCTGGACGAGCTTTTCTTCGTTGATGTCAGCCGGCTTGTCCGAGTCGGTCTCCTGGATTTCTTTCCACCTCAGCTCCGGATCCATGTTGCAGGTCAGGAGAAAGACCACCTCAAGCCGGGCGCGCGGTGCGCCCTTGCACTCGACGATCGTGACTATCTTCATGTCCGAGCCTACCTCCGGCAGGCCCGAAAGCACCGCCTTCTCGACATCGTAAGAGAGCCCGGCAGGCAGCTGGACCTCGACCACGGAGGCCCAATCGGCGCCGATACCCAGCTCGTCGGCGAGACAGACGGACATCAGTTCGCCTTGGCGGACGTTCTTGAGCCTGAGCAAGGTCTTGGCCTTCTCCTTCCACTCCACGAATTTCTTCATGGACGAGGGGTAGGAGGCGAGGATCACGACGGTCAGCTCACCCTTGATGGACTGGTCGCGGAGGTCAGGGTCCGCCTGCATCACCGGATCGGTGACATCGATCCTCAACGTGCACTTGTCTTCACGACAGAAAGAAGCGGGATCATTGACGGATATCCTCAAAGTCCCGGGCTCCAACGACAGATACGTTCTCAGCAGGGAGGCGCGCATCTCCCCCTTGAGACCCGATTCGGAAAAAAACGTCCCTAAGTCCAGAGTATCGACCTGCTCGTTGAACTCGTATTTCGAAGGAATCGCGCCCTTGAGCTTGGCAAACTTCTCTTCGAATTCCTTCCTGGCCGACTTGATCTTCTCCTTGAGCTCACGCTCGAGGGCTTCCTTGCTGGCCTGGGGCGGGACCGGCTGCGCCTGAGCCGAGGCCGGACCTTCAGGCTGAGCGGAGGAAGCACCTCCGACAACCGAAGCAGGGGCTGCGGCATTCTTCTCTTCCTTCGCTGAAGGTGAGGAATGATTCGGTGTTCCTTCGTTGTTCATATTTTTCTGCTTTATACTACGTCGCAAAAAAATCGTGCAGAAAAGGGCGACGATGAACCACGACGTCGACAAGAACAGACCAAGCGCCCACGCGAATATCTTCCACGAAGAAGAAAGGAAAGGCTTCCAGAACAGATCCCATTCGGCGAGCGAACCAAACTCCTTATAAGGAAACTGAAAACCAACCCACGGCGTTTCCTTGAGCAGGCTCGCCGCGAAAACAAGGGGCAAAACAAGAATGACACCCCAGCCTAGGATGATCGCGCTGAGATGAACATCAGCAGCGAGATTGGAAGGAATCAACTTCCTCCAGTCGAACTCCCTGCCGCCGATTGGCTCAGCCATTTAGGTGAGGATCGGAGGGGGCGGAGGCAGCGGAGGATTACCGGAGGAAGTCGGAGCGGGAGAAGAGCTGCCCGGGGGAGGAGGCGGCGCGCCGCCGGCCATGTCATCAGGATTCGCGCTGTTTGAAACGGCAGCGATCGAAGCGGAGACCCACTTGAAGAAGGCCTGCATGCGCATCGGGTCCGCCGTGCTGACGTGGACGAGATTGGTGCCGGACTCGTCAGGGTATCCAGGCGACGCATCGGTGGCGTCGAGGAAGCGGTTGAGGGTCGACTCGTCGGCGTTGTTGACCGCGCAGGCTACGCGCACGCCCCAGCGGAGCTTCTTGAAGTCACGGATGCCGGCCTCGAAGTCGTCGGTCGGGACGCCGTCAGAAAGCAGGAACACCATCGGACGCCAGTCTCCCGCGGTGCTGCCGGTCTTGGGCACCAGGTCAGCCTTACGCGTACGGACAAGCAGCTCAAGGGCTTCGCCCATGGCGGTGGAGCCGGCGGCATCGAGGACGGCCGGCACGTTGAAGTTTTCCAGCGAGGTGAGCGGGACTTCCACCTTGGCGGTAGCGCCGAAGGTGATGAGGCAGAGGTGAGCCGTCTCGAGCGCCTGCGGATCCGCGCGGAGCCCGTCGATGATGCTGCTCAACTGGGTGCGGACCTGGTTGATCGGGTCACCGCTCATCGAACCAGAGGTATCGACGAGAAAGTAGATGGGGAGACGACGGGCGGAGCTCATAGGGGGTGTGCCATTGGGATACCCCCTCCCCTCCACCCCGTCAAGCATCGGGATTTCTTGTGCTCTTATACGATTTTAATCGGTCTCCCGCAGCTCACCGTGGCCCTAAGACGTCTTGCCGGCAGCAGGACCGTCAGGCCCTCGCCTCACGGGAACCAAGGCTCCGTGACCCTCGTGATCCTGGTTGCCAAGGATCAGGCAGAGCATGGCGCAGAACCTGGAGACAGCACCAGTGCCTTGGTCGAAAAGAGACAGATGGGAGTATCGACCCGGCGGCTCGCCCAGGAATCCCTCAAGCTGACCCAGATCAGCACCGGGCAGAGCCCATGCGACCCTAGCAGACCACCGAACTGCATCCATCCGTCCAAGAGCGACATCGAAATCATCCGTAGCAACGCCATCTGACACAAGCAAGGCCACTGCAGGTAAGCTTGGCGACATGGATGCGGCTTGAAGGCTGCCGCGTTTTTCAAGCATGAGTCTTATCGCCGCACCGGTTTCAGTCGAACCAGCCGCTTCGAGTTCGGCCGGAAATTCGATGGTGGCAGCAGAGGCTGGGGCGGCAAGCAGGCGCGCTTCGTTGCCGAAACCGAGCAGACAGACGTCCACCCTGTCCCTGATTGATTCATGCTTAGACATCTCGTCCTTCAGCATGCGAAGGCTGCCAAGCAAAGAGCCCATGGGGTCCCCTGCCATCGAACCGGAAGTATCGACGAGGATGAAGACGGTCAATCGGGCGGTCGTCATGCTCAGATCACGCCAAGCCAACCCTCGACGTCCTGCGGAGTCACGCTGTAGAGGTCCGGCGCCGGCTTGCGTCCGCCCTTCGTCCAGTTTTCGAAAAAAGCCAACGGCACCCTGAACGAGGCATCGACGCCCAAGCTTATCCTAAGCGACTTGGAAACGTGAGCAAAGCGCTCGGTGGCCTCGACCACGTCGTCGACAAAGTGGCCGTCAGAAAGCAGGATGATGAGGTCGGATTCGCTGTCGCCGCTCCGTGTGATCTCCTCCTCAAGGAGTCGCGTCGCCGCCCCGAGGGAGGCCCCTCCGAAGACGGCCAGTTCCGAGGGGTCGGGCAAGACGAAGGAATCGACATCCACATCCTTCGCCAGCCACTCAGCCGAAGTGTCGAAGGCTATCAGGCTGATGAGCACATGGCCGTAAAGATGCCGGTTCTCCCGGAGGGTGGCCAGAAGGCTCCAATTCACGAAAGCGGTGACTTGCCCGACAGGGGTACCCCCCATGGATGAGGAGCGATCGAGCAAAAGGGTGACCTTGCGCAGGCTCATGGGCGCGGAGCGGTGAGGTAGCCTGCGATGATGCGCACCTCGATGACCACGCTGCCCAAGGTAAGCTTGTTGCCGTTCTTTAGGATATGGGTGGTCTTGGACATGTGGTTAGTAAGCACGGCTTTGCCGTCTTTGAGCTGGAAGCTCGCGATCTCAGGGGGGTAGCCGCTCTTGATGGGCAGACGCACGGTGGAATCACGGGAGGTCCCGATCATGACGAGACGGGACCCGAGGTTGACCGTCGAGGTCTCGTTCTTCGCCCAATGGACCACGAGGTAAGCCTCCCGGGCCACGGCTTCGGCGATCGTCACGGCCAAGGCGATGAACAGACCGAGGAACGAGGCGCCCATCAGACGTGAAGCCATCTCAGCACCGGACATCGAGACGAGCAGGAATCCTCCGACCGAGACCAACCCCCCCAAGGCGCCGAAAGCCACGGACCTGAACACGTTGAGGTTGGGCATCGCCAACGAAATCGTGAGCCCAAGCCCGGCACCCACGAAAGTCCATGAGGCGATTCGCGGGAGTTCGCCGAAATCCTTAACCCCGCCCAAGGCGTAGGTGTAAAGCGCCTGGGCGATGACGCCGGCGGCGAAACCGAGACCCAGGCTGATGGCCATCGTCCGCAGGACTGGCAACGGCCGCAGCGAACCTCCCAGCAGAATCTGCTGGAATGTCTCGACCGTCACGCCGATGCCGAAACAGACCAAGCCGACCCAAAGGCCGGCCTGCATGGCATCAGGCCAGAAATTTTTCCGGATCAGGGCCATGTCGATCTTGGCTCCCGGCCCACCGGTGCCTCTCAGCACCGAACTATCCGCCACGGCGACCGCGACTTCCTTGAACAGATTGGCCAAGCCCTCGGACTGGCGACCATAACGGTCCATGGTGAATAGTTTCCCCGGAGCGGCGGACGACAGGAAGGCGTAATCTCCGGCCAGCGAGGCCAGCGTGACGATGTTCACCTCGTCGATGCGCGCGGCCTTGAGCTTGGCGACGACGTCATCGGTGGAAAAGATCTCGTCATCCGGGATGTCGGTCGTCTCGTCGGTGATCAGGATGACCACCTTGCGGGCTTCTCGGTCGAAGGGCAGAGCCGCCGCCACGGCGAGACCGGACAGGGAGCTGTCCCCCGAATTAGCCCTCCCCCCTTCGACGAACAAAGGCTTCATCGCCTCGACGACCTTCCGGATATCGGAGGTCAGCGGGTGCGTGAGGCGCGCATCGCTGTCGAAAGTCACCAGTCCGAAACGTCCCTTGATCTTACGGGCCTCCAGCTGGCCGAGGAATTCGGTCAGGCTGTTGCGCACCCCTTCGAGTTCTCCCGACATGCTTCCGGAGATATCCAGGGCGAAGACAAGGTCCACCGGCCGCTGATCTTCGGCGACCATGATGGTCTCGGTACGCTGCTCCCCCACCCACCTTTCGGCGAACAAAGCGAGCAACAGACCGCCGAGAAGACCGGCCACGCCGAGGACCAGCCACTTAGGAGAGCGGGCGAGCAAGGAACGCATGACGGTCAAGGGAATCAGTGGACGATCCTGACCTCGATGACGACCGTGCCGAGCGTCAGCTTGTTGCCGTCCTTGAGGACGTGGGTCGTATGGGACATGTGATTGATCAGCGTGGGCTTTCCGTCCACGAGTTTGAAGCTGGCGACGGCGGCTGGATAGCCGCTCTTGGGCGAGATACGCACGGTAGACTCGACGCTGGTACCTACCAGGACCGGAGCCCCGCCCATGTTGACCGTCGATTTCTCATTCTTCGCCCAATGGACGATGAGATAGGCTTCGCGGGCGATCGCTTCGGCCATCGCCACCGCGATGCCGACCGAGCCGCCGATCAGCAAGGCGCCGACGACCCGGCCGCCGAACAGGGAGAAATACATGACGCCGACGAGCAGCAGGAAGGCGAGCGAGGCGACGAGTCCGCCGGCCGAGACGCATAGGATGGTCTTCGCCCTCGGAATGTTCGGGATGACGAAGGTCATGGCGAAGCCGAGACCGGCGCCGACGACGACCCAGGCTAAAATCTTCCCCAAGGCATCGGGCGAACCGAGCGCGTCCAGCAGGAAGAAGAGCGTCTGCCCGCAGACGCCGGATGCGGCACCGATCAGCGTACCGATCAGGATAGCCTTCAGGAGCCCGGGCACACGCAGGGAGCCTGTGAGCATGAACTTCTGAGCCGCGACCAGGGACAAGCCCACGCCGATCGACACCATGGAAAGCCACAAGCCCACCGAAGCCACGCCTGTGAGGTAAGAAGAGAATGAGTAATCCTTGCGCGTATCGGAGGCGGCCCGCCCGAGCATCGAGGGACTCACGACCGCTTGCGCGACACCTTGAAAAAGCTGTTCGAGATTGCTCTCCGTCCGGCCGGACGCGTCCAGCACGAAACGCTTGCCCGGCGCCGCCTCGGTGAGGAAATCGTACGTTCCGATGATCTCATCGGCGGCGACGACGTGGATCGCTTCCACGCCGGAAGAACGCAGATCGCCCACCAAGGCCGAGGTCGAACGGACCTGGCCATCCGGCTCGTGCCAGGTCTCGTCGGTGATCAGCACGAAGACCTTACGGGCGATTGGGTTGAATGACAACTCCGCCGCCTCACGCAAAGCATCCAAGGAACTCTCCCCTTTATTGTTACCGCCCCCGGAGGCGCGGAGCCCCGACATCTCTGAAGCGAACTCTCCGGGGTCTGAAGTGAAATCCTGCACTAGTTTGGTACCCTGGCCGTAGGTGAGGTCGCGGAAAGTCACCAGAGCGAACCGCATGCTGACGCCGGATGACTCGGCCTGACGGGTGAATTCAGTGATGCTCGCACGGACGCCGTTGATCTCCTTCTGCATGCTGCCGGTGACGTCCAAGACGAAGACCAGATCGACGGGCGCCTTGTTCGCGCCCGGCGTGACGCGCGGGGCGCCCAGACGAGCCGCCGGCTCGCCGAGCAAGGAGAAGAGCAGACCGCCGGCCATGCCGACCAACCCGAAGACCAGCCACTTGGGCGCACGATTCAGGAAAGAGCGCATGCCGGTCAGCTGAAGAGGTGGATTTCGATCACCACGCTGCCGAGGGTGAGTTTGTTGCCGTTACGAAGGGCGTGAGTCGAACGTGACATGTGGTTCACCATCTGGGCCTGACCGCCCTGCAGGCTGAAGGTCGCCACGATGGGAGGATAGCCGGCGGAGGAAGCCATGCGGATGGTAGACTCGCGGGAGCTTCCGACGGTGACAGGCTTTTCTCCCAGGTTGACGCGGGTGAACTCTCCAGGCCCCCAGACCACCCGGAGGTACCCCTCCTTGGCCGTGGCTTCAGCCACCGCGACGGAAAGGCCGACGAAGAGCCCGATGATCGAGGTGCCTACCAAACGAGCCGCTATGTCGTTCGCAACGAAGCAGACCGCGATAAATCCGATGGCGCCGGCTGCGCCACCAGCTAGGCCGAATAAAAATGCCCTGATCGGCTTAAGATTGGGCACCGCCAAGGAGAGCGCAAAGCCCAGGCCACCACCGGCCATCGTCCAAGCGATGATACGCGGCAGCTCACCGGCATCGATACCCGAGCTTTGGGCATAAGTGTACATCAGTTGGGCACCGGCCCCGGATAGTCCGCCCAAACAAAACCCTATCAGGAGGGGCTTCATAGACTCGCCCAGGAATTCCTCTGCTCCTAACAACGCTCGCTGAACAGTAAATAATGCCAAAGCAATTCCAGCACTGAAGAAACCACACCAGGAAGCGGTGAAAAAAGTGATCCTGAAAATCGACCTGGTGACCGGGGGGTCGTGCAGGAATAATTCAAATACTGTGTTGAGCGCTCCTGCGCCCAGGAGGCCAGCGAAGGCGAAGACCAGCCATTTGGGATATGCGGAGAGCAGTTTGCGCATGGGAGTGTCAGGAGAAGAGCTTGACCTCGATGGTGACAGTGCCGAGGGGCAATTTATTGCCGTCCCTCAGCGGATGGGTCGCGCCGGTCATGTTGTGGAACATGGTCGCCTTGCCGTCGCGCATGGTGAAGGTCGCGATCGTAGCGGGGAAACCGCTGGACTTAGGAATCCGGACCGTCGACTCGGAGCCCGTCCCTACGGTCACCGGTGTGGCGCCGAGATTGACGGTGGTGAATTCGCCCGGCCCCCAGATGACACGGAGATACCCTTCCCGAGCCAACGCCTCGACGACCGCCACGGAGAGACCGACGGCGCCTCCGAGAACCAGACAGGCGATGAGTCGCCCCATAGTCATTGAACCGGCTAAGAAGAAGGAAAGCACCAACCCCGCCAGGACGCCTCCCGCAAGGCCACCCAAGATGGCCTTACCTCGATCGAGATTCGGGATAATCAACGAGAATGCAAAACCTAGCATCCCACCGACGACCACCCAGGCGACGACCTTGAGCATCTTATCCGTCGGACCTCCATCACCAGAGGAGAAGGCAGCGAGCATGCCCTGCCCCACCAAAGCGGCAAAGATGCCTGCGCAAAAGCTCAGGAGCAGCACCTTGCCGAAGTGTGGAGGAATCCATGAATCCGCACCGAGCATCCTGCGCTGGACGGAAGAAATCGCCAAAGAGGTTCCGAAAGCAAGGCAACCCAAGGTGAGCCCGACCGAAGCCACGCCCAGCAGGAAGGAAACCATGCCTGTCTTGCGGGCGGTGGCAGAGGCACGCCGGTACTCGAATTCACAAGCGACGACACCGGCGTCCATGCTGACTCCCCCGCCCGAGACCGTGCCGGATCTCCGGATGACCTGATCACCGATAAGGACGTCGAGCTTGAAGGGAATATCGCTAGAGTTTGAGCGGCGGTTGTACAGCTGCACCTTGAACAAGTACTTGCCTTCGGGGGCTTGACCTGTGGGCCAGTAGATGTGCTCGACCGGGTCGAGTCTCAGGGGCGGTCCCGCGTTCTGATCTACGTCAAGTTCGCCTTGGGTCGGCGAACGTCGTCGGCCGAAAAAGATATGCGTGCCCGAAGGGTCGACGCAATGGAGGTCCAGGTCATCCAAGGTCTCCCAGCTCAAGGCGGTCCGAATATCGCCCGACATGCTGGCTCCGGCTGCCGCCAAACGGCTTTGCACGGCGGAATCGAACAACAGGGAGGGACCGGAAGAAACTTCGGAATCGTTCCTGCGATAGACGCCCGGCGAGATCTCTTCGACCAATCGGCCCGAGGACGAGCCGGTGGAAGAATTGGCGGCGAAAATCTCCCCGGCGCCCCAACCGAGCAAAGCGCCGACCGAACCGAGCAGGAAGAACAGCAGAGGCTTGGGGAGTGAAAGCAGTCTCACGGCGCCAGAGATAATGCGACCCCCAGAAGTGGCAAGCCACAAGCAGGGATAGAAGAGTAGAACTAGAAACCTTCCTCAGACCGAAGAACCAAGCCAGGAAAGCAATCTCTCGTGCTCCTCCATGTGCCTGCGGCAATCGGCCATACGTTCGCTCCTCCGCTCCGCCGTCGGATCGTCTCGGAGCGCGATGAGCCTCTGCCGGAAGAAAGCATGCATGCGCCGGAGGTGAGCGACCTTGGGCGCGCCTGGCGCGAGGAAATCGACCTCGAGCCTGCGTTCCAGCAATGCCTGCTCATGATCGTCGGTCGGGGAGGAATCATTCGTGCCGAAGATTTCGGCCACGGCGAAACGATCGGCCAGGGCAAGGATGCCTTGATGCACGGGAGAACCCGCCCGCGCCGCGGCGAAGGCTTGCCCGCAGAAATGAACGAGGTCGGCCATCTCGGCGTAGCTGGCCTGCGCTGCGAAATCCGCTAGCAGTTGCTGATAAGCCGTCTCGTCCTCCGGAACCACGCGCAGTGCTTCGTCCAGGGATTGCTCGGCATCGATACCGCAGACGGCGCTTACGCCGAGCCAGCGCGCCTCATACCATTCACGAAACAGACCCAGGGGGAAACCGGTGGGATTAGAGGAAGCGATGCGTCCCACGATCCGGGCGCTCAGTCCGAGGCGCGCCCCGTAACCACGCAGAGCAACCTCATCATGAACACTGACATCCGGGGCCTCCTTGAGCCTCGGAGGACGCGGCGCACCAGGTCGATAAGAAGGGAACGACGTTACGACCGGGTCCGCCAAGACAACCGGGACGGCTGACCTGGGGGATGAAGGAACGAAGCCAAGCACCCTCAAGGCCTTCGTCAGCAGAGGCGACCATAACTTTGCACTGAAATAGAGGGCCGCTATGACCAAGACATAGAGAAGTATGAAAACTTGGACTGCTTCGGAATAGTTAGCCACGTCGGTTTAAGGTGACAAGATCACGTCCGTTAACCCGCGCGTCGTTACTTAACTCTTGCCCTGTAAGGCAGCTTTCCCGCTTTCGAAAGATCATTGGAGGCTTCGACGGCGAAATCCTCGAAGAGGGCGGGCAACCGGTGGTAGTTATTGCTGCCGAAGCGAAGCGCGAGCTCATAGCATTTCACGTCAAACCAGGCCAGCTTGTAGACGTTAGCACCGGAAGCCATGTAGTATTGGGACACTTTGAGCCTAATGACGCCCTCGATGATTTCGGTTGTCTTGTCGTCCGCCCGGAAGATTTCGGCAAAAATAAGCGTGTTCGCGAAATTGGCGTGGTCACTGCTGTCGACCAAGGTGAATCCGTTGCGGCGGAAGACAGATTCTATCCGCGCCTTCAAGGTGCTCTCGGAGACCTCGCTCTTGAGCACGCTATCCATGCTTATGAACACTTTGATTTTCTTGTCGATGACCGGGATCATCGCGGTGGCGCCGATTCCAACATCCCTCAACAAGGCGTCCTGCCTGTCATTATCATTGGTGATCGCGACTCGCTGCTCATCGGTCAGGGCGGAAGGCACTTCGACCCTCCTCTCGACTGTCCTGACGACCTCAACCGGTTTTTCCACTATTTTCTCCACAGGCCTATCCACCACCACGACGTTCGGGAAGAGATATGTGGTAAGCATCCCGACGATCGCGCCTATGGTGACGCCACCGACGACCCACCCCCAGTTGGCGAGACCGGCGGAGGAGGCCCGCGGCGTGGACGCTGGCGGCATGGACGGCCGGGGACGAGGACGTCCGGAAACTGCGGGGGCTGGGATGACAGCGGACTGCGGAAACGCCTTGGCCGCGGCGACATCGCCCCTTAGCTGAGTTAGCGGAGCCCACCCTGCCATGCCTTGAACCCAGTATAGGTCAGTCCAGAGGAACTCTCCGGAATCGAGCAGCTCGACGATGCGATCGATGTCGAATTCGCCCATGACATGTCCGTTACGCGAAACGCGGTAGAGGATGCTTCGATCCGGGGGATTCATAAGGTGTACGGAGAAGGATGATCAGCGGGTCGTCGAGGCGTGCTGCAAGGTCGTCGCGACTTCGGCGGATAGCTCATCGGTGAGCAAGGGGAGCAACGACAGCGTATCGGCGTTGTAGCCCGTGAAATACTTCGAACGGCGCCATACCGGATACTCTCCTTTTCGCCAGGTCCTGTCCTTGCCTGCACGGATGTTCTGACTGAGGGTCGCGCCGATATGTCCGGAGATATCCTGCTGTGTCCCGAACAGCTGGATATCCATGACCAGGCTGGTTTCGCTCTCCTCACCGGCCGAAGCGACCCTCAACCCCCTGGAAGCGAGAAGCTGCTCCACCCTTGCCCTCACCTTCTCTTCCGGGACTCTGCCGTTCGCGACGCTGCCCGTAACCTTGACGGCGACCCGGATGGCCGATCCTGCGGCATGGGGAAAAACCTTGTCGTCGTCATTGCGCGACAAGCGCGCTGACTCGACGGCCGCGCCCAGACCGAGGCGACGAATGTCGTCCGCCGTGACGGCCGAACCCGCCGAAGTAGCGACGACCCTTTCGTAAGGAACATCGACGACCCTTTCGACGGTGACGATCTTCTCTCGCGGGAACAAGAGGGTCCACACGTAACCGCAGGCGAGCCCGACAAAGACAGGAAGGTAGAACGTGGATTTGCCGCCCGTAGATGCGGGCTGCGACTGGACCCGCGAGGCCGGCTTGGTCGCCGGACGTTTCCGTGGAGGCGGCGTCTTCATCTTGGCTTTTTTCGGCGCCGGCTGAGGGGATTGGGTCGTCGACGGAGGGAAAGCCCTGGCTGCTGCGACTTCCTTCTTCAAGGAGGCCAGGACCTCCCAATCCGCCATGCCCTCCGTGAAATAGAGGTCAGACTCCGAGAACTCACCGCAAGCCAGGAGTTCGGCGATCCGGTCGATGTCGAATTCACCCATCACGTGGCCGTTGCATGAGATGCTGTAGCTGATGCTGCGGTCGGGCGGCTTCATTCGGGGAGGGTTGGCTCCAAATCAAAGAAATCCGACGGGCTTGTCGAGAACAGCCACATACGTGTTCTCTTTAAGATTGCCTGTAAGCGAAGGACAAACGCATGTTCGGGCATGTCCCAGCAAGTCACAGAGCCGAGCTACGAGGTGGCCCGAAAAGGGACGCCGCTCGGCTCGTATAGGCTGACCGAAATCGCTTCCGAGATAGCCTCGGGCAAGCTGGTCTGGACCGATGACTGCTGGACCGAGGGAATGGAATCCTGGGCCAAGCTAGCCGATATCAAGGACCAGGTCGAATCAGCCGGCTCACCGGTCAGCCGTCCGACCGGCAAAACCAGACTCCCTCTTTACGCGGGCATCACCGTCTTAGGCCTGCTCGTGGCAGGCCTCTCGGCTTTTTTCCTCTTGGCACCGGCGTCCACCGAAGTCGCGTCCGAGGTTACTACCGCCCCCGCGGCGAGCACCTCGTCGCCGTCCGGCATCGCCCGAGACAAACCCGTGCAGCTGGGCCTGAGCGAAGTCCAGGATAAGATCTCGATGCTCGTCGCATCCTCCTTCCAGACTAACAAGGACGGGGACGGTACGGTGACGTTCACCCATCGATTCTATAAGCAGGCCGGCAACCGCATCCCGCTCAGGGTAACCATCACCGCCGATGGGCGATGCGCCTTCGAGAGCTTTTACCAAGGCAAGGAATGGATCTTCCACCGACAACTACGTTTCGTCATCGGCAAGCAGACCCTCGAGACTTCCGTCCTTGAGGCGCACAGACGCGGGCGAGCGATCGGCGAGGACAACTCCGTCACCGAATCGTGCCGCTTCGGGAGCCCCGATGACGCGAAATTGGTCGCCCTGCTGGCCGCGGCCTCCGATTTCGGGATCATGTTTCACATGGTCGCCCGCAAACCAACCTCGACACCTCTATCCTACGAGACCAAGGCAGCGATCAAGGAATCGCACGAACTCGCGCTGCTGCTTGCCAGACGTCGCAAGTTGCTCGAAGAACTGGGTATCAGCCCCTGAAAATCAGGGTTGGCGCCCGCACTGCGCCGGAGGCTCGCCGTAAACGGCCGATCCGGCGCTCAGGAAGATCAGGACGGGCGGTGAACTCAGTTCGCTGAGCTTGAAGCAAAGCGTGTAGGGCGCGGTCTCACGCCGGGACGAAGCATTGGTGAACGTGATGAGTCCGGATACGGAATAAAAACGCGTGGCGCCGTCGTCCCAGCATTTGCGCACCACGGACACGTCTTCCTCAGCCAGTTCGACGACCTGCAGTTTCTGCATCAGCAGAGACCGGCTCCGGCTGAAGACCTCGGACTTGGCGAGAGGACTTCCCTGCGTCGCAGCCGTATCGTAGGGCGAGCGCCCAGCGGCCTTGCCGGAAAATCGCAGCGTGCGATATAACGAAAGATCAGCCAGCTGACGGAACATAGCAGGAGGAATAGCGGCGGCCTGAAAATGAATGAAAAGAGGATCAGGCGCGCCTCTCCATTCCGCCGCGACTCCGGCCTCGTCGAAGATGCGGAGCCTTCTTTCCGAAAAGGGCTCGGTGCTGCCCGCCCGGGATGCGACCGCATAAAATGCCCAGGCCGTGGCCGGCGAAGCCGGATAGACTCGACCGACATCGTAATGCATGCCCAGCAGCAGCAAGGCGTCGGCGTCGCGCTTGCTCGCGGCTAGCTCGAAGAGCCTGAGAGCCTCCTCGTTATCAGGGTTCGGGTGACCATGGCCAAAATAAGCGGCGACACCCCTCACGAAGGCCGCCCGAGCATCGGGCACGGCATCGGAAGGAAGGGGCGCCTTGATCGAAAAGGCGGTGCGGACCGTGTCCGGCATCAGGACCTTCTCGGCCGACTTCTTGTCGCGAAGGCCTCTGGCGATCACGGGGGCCAGCAGCCCGGCTTCAAGCACCTGCATGTGCCGCTTCAGACCAGCCTCCGGCGAGGAAGCATCATTGGCCACCTCCTTGAATCTGACGAAATCGTCCCCATCGGCCTGTGCCGACTCGGGAGACGCGACGGCACCCAAAGCCAGTCCGAAAGCCAGGTCGTGGAAAGGATTGGCTTCATCGCGATAAAGCTGGGCGAGAGGAGCCAACGCGGACTGCTCGCCTTGAACTGCGGCCTTCGTGAACCATCGGCGCGCATTCTCGGCGCTCTTGGGCACGAGCTTACCCTCGACATAACAGGCAGCGACTTCCAATTGAGCAGCCGGGCTCCCCTCTTCGGCGTCCCGCAGCCTACGGCGAAAAGCCAACACCTTGGGCGAATCCCATTTCTGGGGAAGCTCGCCGCCATACACCAACCGCCGACTCATGGTCTCCTGGTATGTCGCCCGTCCATTGCAGGCGCCGCACACCCAGTGCACCTGGTATCCGAGATTCGCCCCCTCACGCCCCTCGAAACGGACGCCGCTACCTACCCCGGAGCAGGTGGAGCACTTGCGCGTGACCACGAAGGTGACGGTGGGATTCTGCTTCGCTATGTGGTGGATCAGGGCGATCCGCGTGGCGTCGCTGTAAGGAAGGCGCTTGCCGGGGGACACGACGATCTCGCCGTCTGCGGTGTACTCAAGGCCCTCGGCGAGCTGATTGAAAACCGCAGAGTACTCCCCCGCGGTTGCCGTCCTCAGGTCAAGATCCTCGGCCTCCAAGGAGCACACCCTGGCGGACAACAGCAAGAAGCCGGCAAGGAGGATGAAGCATGCCCGGGAAAGAGCGCCTCGGCTTGGGGCATATCTGTGCGCCTTCATCTTCGCAGACTAAGATCGCCGTACGTTCCGCCACAAGCAACTAAACGGGGTTTGAGTTTCTTGACGAATATCATAGCAAAAAGCATGGACGAAAAGATTCACGTGAGCCGCAACCGGGATTCCTTGGGAGTCTTCACCGAGGAGCAGTTGAAGATGGCGCTCGGCAGGGGCAGCGTCTACGCCGGCGATTTCTGCTGGAAGGCGGGCATGAAGGAGTGGGTCACGATCAGCCAGGCCTACCCTCACCTCATTCCCGCGACCCCAACGGCCCGACAATCTCACCCGCCCTTCCCCTCCTCCGGGGCATCGCCGCAGCCGCCCGTCCATAACAGCCTGCCTCCGGCACCCCTTGCGCCTGCAGGCTCCGCGCAAAGCACGGTCGGACTGCCGACCGGGGGCGATCGGTTCTGCGCCTACCTGCTGGACAGCCTCTTCATGATGCTTCTCTGCTGCCTCTTCATGGTGCCGGCCATCGTCTTCCTCGCGGTCATCTCCGAAGCCGGCAGCATGCGCTCGAGCGTCATGCAGTCCTACGTCCAACTGCTGACCTATGGATGCGGCTTCTTCGGCCCCTTGCTCTATTACGGAATCATGGGCAACACCTCGCAGAACGCCACCTGGGGTCAGCGCATCATGGGATTCAAGATGGTGGACGCACGCACGGGAGCGGCTCCGGATAGCGGACAGGTCTGGAAGTGGGCCCTCTACCGCGGCCTCATCACCTCTTGCTGCGGATGCATCGGACTGCTCTTCTTCATACCGATCCTGAACGATGCCCGGAAACAATCAGCCTTCGACAGCTGGGCGGACATCCTGATGGTCAGAAGGTAGGCCAGCGGAGAACAGTCCGATCAGGGAGACTGGAGACCAGTCTTCGGCTTGAAAAAAGGCCCTAGCACCCAGCGTAGCAGATACCAGGCAACCATGGGAATGAACCCTATCACCACGCCCGCCAGGATCGACTTGTTCAGCACGTCCACCGGATGCACCCAACGGGGTAGGTCGACCACAAGTTCAGCGATGGCCTCATACTGGACGGAAAGCCAATAGCGCGTGAGAAGGTAGGAGAAACTGAAGCTGACCACGGCGACTACGGGTGCCATCAGACACGCCCTGCGAGCACGGTCGAGCAGACTCGCGCCCGACGGGAAGACGAGCCAAGCAATCACAAGGGGAAGCGAAAAAATCGCCCAAGCCTGCTCGAAGAAATGGACGAAACGGCTCCACGAACGTGGTGCGAAATCTTCAGGCTCTAGGACGGGCCGATTGGACTCTTCGCTCTTGGGACTCAGGGACAAATCCCACTTCACGGCCTGACGGGATACATGGACCATCTCGTTCTGCTTCCACGCCAGCACCACGCCTTCGACGTCCAGTTTGCCCGGGCCGTAGGCGACTTTAGGGTCCTTGGGGGTGAACTGCGTGAGCAGGTCGGCCAAGGAGACGTCCCGATAACCATAGTTGTTATAAGTGTCGAACTTGTAGGTGAATGCAGGCCCGACGCCCTCGCGGCCTCCGTACTGATAAAATTTCAGTTCTAAAAGCTGCGCGCAGACCACGACGACCGCGACCAAGGACCCGATGAAGCCGAGCCGGAGCGAAGCCTCGAAGAACTTGTGCAGGAAACCGCGCATGCCGGCGCCGACCAAGGCCTTGAGGAATCGTCCGATCGCCGCGAAGATTCGACCGACGCCACGGAACAAGAAAATGATCAACCGCACGAGGGGCATTCCAACCGAATGCCCCGACCCAACCTTAGTGTAAAGCGTTAAGAAACTCGCCACATAAGGCCTTAAGCTGACCTTGGAGAAAAGCCTGCCATTCCTCCGACGGCCCGACGAACCTGTGTCATGAATTTTTCTTACATTGACCGAACCACTGGCCGGAAGATTGAATCGGCATCAGCCCTCATGAAGACCGTCCCCTTGCTCTGCCTGCTTGCGCTGGCTCTCGTCGGCTGCGTTTCGCCGTGGGAGCGCTTCTACTCGGGGAGCGAGACGCCTTCGGACTATGTCTACGGAGGCTCCACCGCCTGCCATCGCGTCGACAGTCCCGATGAAGTCAAAGCCTACCTGCGCGACGGCTATGCCGTCTTCGGAGAGAGCAGCTTCAATGCCGGAGGAGGCGTATCCCTTGACAGCCTCCAGGCCCAAGGGGAGAAAGTCGGCGCCGACATCGTGCTCTACTGGGCAGGAAACGCCCAGACGAGCCAGAGCGCGATGGTGATTCCCCAGTACAATCCGGGCACCCAGCAGACGACCTATCTCAACGGTTACGGTTACGGAGGCTCGTTCTCCGGAACGGCCACGACCTACACCCCGGGAACGTACAGCACCCAGGTCGTACCTGTCACCGTCACCCGCATGGACTACTCCGCCATCTTCCTACGCAGGCGCGTCACCAGGCCCGCCCTCGGCGTCTCGGTCCGCGAGATGACCTCGTCCGAAGCATCGACGGTCGGCACGAATTCCGCGGTCGCGATCGAGCTCGTCATGCGTAACACACCGGCCTTCGAAGCGGATGTGATGGACGGGGACTTCCTGCTGGAAATCGACGGGGTGAAGATTCCTGACGGGCGCACCTTCATGTCGACGATCGAGCTCAAGCGTGGCCAGACCATCCGGGTGCTCCTTTCCCGTCGCGGCGCTCGGCTGACCAAGACCATCCGGACCAACCCCTGATGCGATATCAGGGCCTGGCAAGCAGGCTCTGTCCGACGGGGGAATTGGCGGGTACCAGCCGGTCGCTCTTGCAGGCGCTGCAGACCTGACCGCGCGTGGTCAGTCTCCAGATGGAATAAATCAGGCCGGGGACGCACATGAAAAGCCAGAGGACGAGCTCGATCAAGAAGCTGCCTTTTGTGTGGCTTTCGGTGCCGGTACAACCGCATTGGGTGCAAACCATCATTCCGGAAGGATAAGTACGCACCGGGCGATTGATAGGCGGGGGGAGGCTCGGAACCGCGGACGGAGGCGGCGGAGTCGCCTGCTGCCGAGGAGCGGACCTAGGCACATGCCGCATCCACTCCTCGTGACTGCTGACCCGAGCCCAAGCAGCCATGCCGGCCGTCCAATAGTAGTCGGTCGGGAAGACCTGCCCCGTCGCGACCTTCGCGATCATCTCATTGCCGTCGAAGGTGCCGATGACCTGGCCTGAGCGTGAGATCTGATAGCGAGTCGCCGTCATAGGATTGGTAGTAGTAATCTATGATGCACCGGTGACATCAACACCTTTCGACCGAGGCCGCCTGCCATGCCGTATCCCGGACATGTTTTCCGTTGAAGCAAGCAGACGTGCCTCCACTCTCTGAACCATGGCTATCCTATCAATGCTGGACGGACCTGTTTTCTGGGCGCTGCTCTGCCTGGCCTGCCCTGCCGTGACCGTCTTCATCGTGCTTAAGTCGATCAAGAAACCCAACGCTCCGTCGGGTCAGATGCCTTACGGCGGCACACCTCCCCCTCGCACGGCAGGCAATGCTGACCATCAGGTCTCACGGGCAGGACGTGTGCTCGGTACGCATTCGGAAGCTGAACTCCGCCAGCTGCTCGCCTCCGGCAGTTACCTCCCCTCTGATTTTTACTGGAAACCAGGCATGCCCAGTTGGGCGCCTCTTTCCTCGCTGCCCGCCCAGGCCGCGAACCCCGTCACTCCCGGCGCCTCGGCCGCCCCGGGGCAGCGCCTTGCGATCCAAGGAACCGTCCTAAGTTTCAACATCCAGCAAGGCATCGGCTTGATCAGCGGGTTCAACGGCTTCCGCTATAACTTCGTCGTCGCCCAATGGGGCTCCCCGACCCTGCCGCCGTCGGTAGGCCTCGCGGTCGAATTCGAGGCGAATGGTTCAGACGCCGAAAACATCTACCCTGCCGCCGGACGTGCCGGCGCTCAGACGTCAGGAGACTTCTACCGAAGCAGCGATAACGTCATCGTCGCCGGCGTCTGCGCGGGCCTCGCCCATAAGTGGAACAGCGACCCCGTGCTCATCCGCATCGCCATGGTCTTCGTCCCCTTCGGCTGGATCTTCTACATCATCGGCAGCATGAGCTGGTCGGCCCGGCCGACCAGGGGCATGAACCCGTAAGCAGGCCACGCGCCGCGGCGGCGCGGGTTTTAGATTGATGACACAGGCCTCAGGCGATTTGTTGTAATGATGACGCAGAAGAAATATCACCTTTTCGCCGATAATTCGAAATCCGGACCGTTCGACGCGAAAGAGGTGCTGGACCTTTTCGCCCAGCGGGGCGGATCCGCTCCGCTTCATCTATGGTCGGCTGAAATCGGAGAGTGGTCGCCGATCGAGCAGCACCTGCCGATGCTGAGGGCCGAGGCGGCCGACACCGGGCCCGCAGCACCGCCCGTCGCAGGACCGACCACGGTGCCTGGAAACGGCCGAACCACCCAGCCCAAGGCCGCCGGCGCCGGCAAAGCCAAGTTGGCCGTCATCGCGGTCGTGGTCGTCGCCGCCCTGGCCGGAGCGTTCGTCTTCTGGCAGAAGAACTCTCCGCAATCGGTCCAAGGCAAGATTCTGATCGTCCAGAAAAACGCGGAGGTCAGGAAGCTCGCCCTGGTCAAGGTGGACATCCTCGAGAAGGAACAAAAGCTGCGATGGGCCGCTGTCAGCAAGGCAAAGCTGAACGCGCATCTCGATGATTCTTCCAGGTCGGTCAATCAGCTTAAAGCCAAGGCCAAGGAAACGCTGCAGGACATCCCGGAGATGACCCTCCGCTACGAGAGCCTGACCCAGTCGCTCTTCAACATCGGAGCCAACGCCCTGCTCCTGAACATCAATCGCAGCAACCGCACTTCGGCGCTCGGCCCGAAAGAAACCGAATGGATGAATGAGATGACGGACCATGTCAAAAAAGCGAAGTTCCTCCTGCCGCTGGATATCGACGAGATGGTGGCGAACCGGGAGTTCTTCAAAATCTACCTAGCCGCGCGTTACGATGGTTTCAGGAACCTGGAAAGCCACTCGAAGAACGATGGCCCCGGCAAGTCTCTCGCGCTGCGCGAGCTGGCCGATGATGCGAAGAACCTAGGCGAATCTTTCACCGAGACCGCCAGGGTCATCATGTATTCCGTTCCGCAGGACATCTTGCGCGCAGGGACGGAGACCACCGACGGAGATGGCCAGTTCACGGTCAAGCTAGCCCCGGGAGAATACACCTTCATCGCCTCTTCCTCCCGGCAAGTCGCGAATTCGGAAGAGAAGTATTATTGGGCCCTCGATTTCACGGTTACCAGTTCCGGAGATAACAAGATCATGCTCGGCAACCAGAACCTCGAATCGGGAGACCCCCGCAGCCATTGGCATTCGGATGCGACGGCCTCGGTCGAAAGGCTTCGCGGCGAGATCTCCGCGATCATGCGGGCCGCCACGGAGCAAGCCAAGAGCTACAAGTCTCCTGCGAAGATCATCGAAGAAGGCCAGAAGCGCCTCCAGGAACTGAAAGACTCCTGAGGAGGCGCGGCTCCAGAGTGGCGGGAAGAACCAGCCCCCCGGGCCATACCCTTGAGCAAAGGAATCCAGCCCTCCCGACAGCGTTACCCTCGGCTCAGCGCAGCCACTCGGCCGTGAATTCCGAGAAGTTCTTCATCTGCTCGGCCATGACGCCGAGCGCCCCGCCCTCCCAGACGGGATAAGCACGCGTCCCGTTCAGGCGATAGATGTTCTCGGGCAAGGTCCGCATCGTATACATGGGATTCTGCGATCCGTACTCGACCCCCATCGTCCTGAAGTGCGACCCCCTGATCTTGAATCTCTCGGTCCCGCGACAAGCGAGGATTACCCAATCATGCTCGGTATCCTGCTGGGTCTTGGCGAATTGCAGCAGCACTCGCATGATGTCGACGTTCTTGGTGTCAGAGCCGACATCGTCGATGTTCAGGACAATCGTTCCGCCCGGCAGATTGTAGCGATAGTAGGTCGTAGCCTCTATGCCAATATTCCGCGAATCGGAGCGCAGAGCCCTCGCGAGGGGTGCCTTCAAGGTCACATAGGCGTATCCTTGGATAAGGATGATCAGGCCGATGAAGGCTAAGACAAGGAAGACCGGCGTCAGGTAGAACGCCTTGGGCAGACCGGAGGAAGACTTCCTTGCCGGCAACGACGGGGGTATCGTGGGAGGCAGGCCTGCCGGCCGGCGGGGAGGCTGCACCGGAGGCTGGGCCACGGACCCAGGAACCCCGGCAGAGGACGGACCCGAGACGTTGTCGAAGGTCGCACCGATCAGCTGCCAACCCGGCAGGCCACGTGACCAGTAATGATCCGTACGAAGGATCTGTCCCGAAGCGATCAAGGCGATGACATCAGCCCGTTGGTATTTGCCCATGATCACCCCATGCCTGGCGACATGGATCAAAGGAGAGGTGCCGGATGCGGACGGGTTGATCATGAGAATAGGTTCAAGATGTCATTTTGAGCAACGGGAAGCGACCAAGACTCCGAGGACCAGGATGACGGAGCAGGCCAGTAATAAGAAATGGAGAAAACGATCAGTCCTCAGAATGGGTTGTTTTTTCGTATCAATACTCGGGGCCTTCAAGGCGTCGCCGACTCCAGACTGCACCTCTGCGTCACGCTCGACCAGCACCCCCTTGAGGTGCTTGAGGTAAGAATCATGTCCGTCGTTTGATTCAAGCAACGCATCGATATCCCACTTTTGCTCAAGAACACCTTCAGCAAGCAAGTAGCGACGCCCTTCATTAGTCATAACGCAAAAAAGCTTCGGCAAGACCTCCGTAGATTCCGAAGGCAGGGAACAAGCGTCGATTACCTTGAAGCCGTGATCGCTGAGCACGCTATGGAAACCGGCCTCCATTCGGCAGGTCATTACCGCGTACTTAGAAGCATACTTAAGGCTGCTTAACTCTTTCAATGCGGACAAGTAATCACCCGAAGGCGGGTTACCCAATACCATTACCAAGGCCGGGAAATAATCGCGCATGCCGACGCGCGCCCTCTCATTCCGTCGCATCGTATCTCGTTCGTAAAGCACACGCAGACCTGCCTCCAGATTCGCGCATCCACTCGGCTTGAACGGAGGTACTTCGAGGCATTCCACGTCGTTATATGGGAAAACCACTTGGGCAGATTCCCCGACAGACATGATCTCGATTGAAACATTCTCCAAAGACTCTACGTCCGCCCTGAGAAACGAGAAGGCCGACTCCAGACTCCTGCTCAGCCACGCCGCATCTCCGGGATAATCAAAAGATGCGTTAACAAGCAGGTAAATCGGTCGACGACGGCAGGACACGGACTGAATAGAATCCTCGAATAAGAGGTAGCCAATCCTAATCCCTCGGCTGATCGCCTGGCAAAACCTAGGTTACATAAAAGCCTTGTGCCGCTCGCTTACGCCCAGACCAATCGCCCCTTGCCCACGTGTCAACTTGCCAGCCGGCCAGCTCATCTGCCTCGCTCTTGTCAACCGGCCAACTTGTCAACGCGTCAACTAATCTAGTCGTGCTTACGCGCCTACCGCGCGTCGCAACTCCGCCATCACCGCGCTCCCCGGATCGATCGCCATGCCGCTGGCATCCTTGACCGAACTCTGGTGCGCGTAATCGGCGAAGATCTGTGACTTCTCAGCGACGAGCTTAACCAGCATTTCATCGATGGTGCCTTTGGCGATGAGCCGATGGGCGTTCACCTTGCGGGTCTGACCCATGCGGCGGACGCGGGCGATGGCCTGACGCTCGGTCGAAGGCTTGAACTGGGGCTCCATCAGAATCACGACCTGGGCGCATTGCAGGTTGATACCGACGCCTCCGGCCTCGATCTGCAGCGCCAGGACGCCGAATCCCTCCAAGGCGGCGAAACGATCGATGACCTGCTGACGTTCGACGGAGCTGATCTCACCGTGGATCTGGGCGCAGCCGCCGACGAGTGTGCTGACATCATCCAAGACCTGACGGAAATACGAAAACACCACGACCTTACGGCCGTCGTCGCGATAAAGCTCAAGAAGCTCCCTCAATCGATCGAACTTGGCCGATTGCAAACCGCCCGCACCGACGGTCGCCGCCAACCGCTTGTGCATGAGGTTATCCGGACTGGCCCGGTAGGCTTCGACGTCCGCCGGCTCCAGGGGGATGATCTCGTCGGTCTCAGTGATATCCGGCAACTCAGTCAGGACATCGGCCTGAACGCGTCGCAGGTAGACCGGCGCGAGCTTCTCGCGGACTTCGGCCGGGGCTGGACGTACCTGCTTGAGCAAGGTCAGCACTTCCTGGCTGAGTTCCGGCTGGACGGTCGTCACCAGGGTCTGGAGCTCGCTCAAGCGGTTCTCCAAAGCGGTGCCAGACATGAAAGCGACATGCTTGGCGAGACTGGTCAGGCGCATGACGGACTGGG
>JACCDG011477134.1_pt1 | contig 32523 bp, 48 predicted proteins | sample 7442471 | NCBI WGS metagenome assembly JACCDG01 (sample SAMN15323444, study PRJNA562643) | freshwater metagenome | isolation source: river surface water | place: USA:Blue River Watershed | collected 2017-08-17 | reverse complement strand
GCCCCTATCTGGAAAAGCCAATCTGAAGAAGGGTGCAAAATACAACAAAAAAGAGTTTCAGGAGTGGCTTCGGACGAAGATCGGAAAGTCACAGAAAGGGTAGTTATGTACGAAATCTCCGTGTTGGTATCTGGCAAAGGCACTCTCCTCGATTCCCTTGCCACGCATTGTTTTGACGATTACGAGGGTATGCTCTACAACTTCATTCGCATCAAACAGGTTGTGGCAGACCGAGAATGCCCTGCTTTGGAAGTTGCCAAGAAGTGGAACATCCCCGCAGTTGTGGTTCCAAAACAGGAACCAGCCGAAGATTGGGCGCAAGTTCTATTCGATCATGACGTTGATTTGCACGTCATGGCTGGCTTCCTCTCGATAGTTAAAGTACCGGAGGATGTGAAGGGGAAGGTTGTAAACTTTCATCCCAGTATCGATGCCAAATACAGCGGCAAAGGCATGTATGGCATCCACGTTCACAAAGCCGTTGTAGAGAACAACGAGTCCTTCACCGGCATCACCATGCACTACGTCGAAGATGAATGCGACAAGGGTGCAATCATCGACCAATACCGAATGGGAGTCTTGCCGTGGGACACTCCTGAGTCACTGATGTACTCCGTTCAGAAGATGGAGTATCTGTTTTGCCCACGAGCGTTGCTCAATTTCTTGAAGCGACAACCTAAATAATACCACAATCTTGACACGTTGGAGTGATCCACATGGTAGCAAAAAGTTTCGAAGAATTTCGGCTCTTGAAAGAAGCAGCAGAGAAGAAGCCCACAAAGGATTCTGGTGCTGGCGCATTGACATCGAAGGTCTCACTCGGTGACGGCAATGATTACGAACCACTCGTTATCAGTGACGACCAACACAGTGAACACTATGGAAAGAACAAGAATCTCGCACCGATTGTGCGAGCGTTCAAGCATGGTGGCAACTGGGGATGGTCGAAAGACGATGGCAGCGGTCAGGACAAGCCAGTCAAGATCGGCGGCAAGAAACTCTATCTCGTTGGCGGCGCTGTGCGTGACCACCTTGTGGGACGCAAGCCACGCAACATCGAGCTTGCAACAAACTCCAGCCCTGACGAGGTCTACCACATTCTGAAACAGAATGAGTTTGAGTTTGTACAGACGCCGAACCAGAAGTCGAAGAACAATTCATTCTGGGTAAACAAGACTGACAAAAACCGTCGCCCATTCACTTTCGGCATTCGTGTCGGCGGCGAAGAATTCGAGTTGGAAATCTTCACCAAAACGCCGAAAGGCAAAGTCGATATCAACCCGGAATCCGGCACGCAAGCAGAAGATGCTGCCGGTCGTGACTTCACCATGAATGCAATGGCCATTCTGCTGTCTAATGACAATGGTCCCAACAAGGAACTTTGTGATTTCTTCGGCGGAATCCACGACCTCAAGGCAGGCCGTGTTGCTTCTGTAGGAGACATGGAGTCTAAGTTCAAGGAAGACCCAAGTCGTTTGATGCGTTATGTCCGAATGGTTAACAGCTATGGTGATCCAAAGAAGATCAGCATTGAGGAAAAAGAGAAGATCAAGAAATCACTCGGCAATCTCAACAAGTTGAAACCAGAAGACATTATGGATGAGTTCAAGAAGGGGCTCAAGAAAGACGATTGTAACACCAGAAAGTATCTGAGTATTTTCCGTGACCTCGGCTTGTTGGATTCTCTGTTCCCCGGTAAAGTTGTAGATAAGGAATTCCCGAAGGAACTGGATGAACTTAACGACAAGATGATGCCACTGGCTTGGATGCTGCGTCAGAACGATCCGGATATGCTTGGTGATACCGGACTCGATAACGAGACAGTTTCCAAGGTGAGCTTCCTGATCAAGTCCCTCGGACTCAAGGAAGACATCGACCCAGAAAACCTCGACCAACTGTTGCTCGGCTATCAGAGAAGCGGTGTTTCTTCACGCAAACTGCGTGAATGGCTTGGCAAGGTTGGCCGGGTCAACCACAATCTGACCGACGCTTTCATCGCCTACTCCAACCTTCCACGAGTGAAGGTCTATCTGGCGGCTGAGGATGGTCGTGAGATTGTGTCGCCAGAGTTCCAAGACGTGTTCGACCCGTTCACCGGAGTGCCGGACAGGTCACTTCTGGAAAACCGCAAGAGGAACCTTGAACACCGCCAGTTCATCAAAGAATTGCGGTTCATGAAGCCGAATTGACCGAACCTTTTGGCTTCAAACCGCTCTACCCTAGACCCCCAACATCAGGTAACATGGCGGTTTGGAGCCAAAAATGAAATTAGACGTTTTCGATTTCGATGGGACTCTGGTCCGGACACCGACCGACACTCCCGAAAACAAGCGCAAGTTCGAGAAGTTCACGGGGATACCGTGGCTCGTCGATAAGGAACTGTCCCGCAAACTGACCCTCCAGACCGGCAAGTTCGTCGGAATGAGGAAGGGTTGGTTTGGCCGGGCAGAAACCCTTCTCCCGCCATTGCTGCCTGATCCTTGCCCGCACGAATATGCGATCTCCGAGGCAGTGGAAGCGTTCCACAACAGCCGCAAAGACGATCAGGCCATGACCATCATCATGACTGGTCGTCATGCCGGGCTGAAAGCCCATATTCTCCGCATCTGTGGAGACCTTGGGTTCATCCCCGTGCGTAAGTTGGGCGGGGCCAAGTGCGAGGTCTACTACGAGAACCTCGATTCCCATGTCAGAGTTTATTGCCTTGGCGAGGATGGGCCGGGGAAAAACAAACAAACCCCGAGGAAGCCCAACGAGACCTTCCCGTGGAAGACATGGATGATTGGGATGTTTGTGGAATGTTACCCAGAAATCGACGCAATCGAAATCTGGGAAGATCGTGAGGAGCACTATCTTAACTTCCAAAAGCTCTCTGAAGAGCTTCCTCACCCAATCAAAGTCAACCTCATCAAGGGATAATATGTACGAGCGATTCACCGACCGTGCCCGCAAGGTCATGCAACTTGCCAATCAGGAAGCTCAACGCTTCAACCACGAATATGTGGGAACCGAGCATTTACTCCTTGGCATCATCAAGGACGGTGGGAATGTTGCTGCCTTCGCTTTGAGGGAATTGGGGCTTGATCTCCGCAAGGTGCGGTTGGAAGTCGAAAAGCTCGAAAAGCTCGTTCAGTCCGGTCCCGACATGGTGACGCTCGACAAACTTCTACAAACGCCTCGGCTCAAAAAAGCCATTGAGCGTGCAATGGAAATCAGTCGAGATCGGAATGACAATCATGTCGGGACCGAACACCTTGTTCTGGCTATCGCCAAGGATGATGAAGGTGTTGCCGGAATCGTCCTCAAGAAGTTGGAAGTGACTGAGGAACGCCTGAAGGCGGCAGTGGATTGTTTGCTCCCGGATCGGCACGAGAAGCTGAAGCAACTGTTGGAACAGGCTGTCGGCAATCAGGACTTCGAGACCGCCGCAAAATTTCGAGAGCAAATTAAAGCACTTGAGGACGATCAGAGCACCACTGTTATGCGAGCAATTGTGCCAATCGTCCTCAAGTATTTGTTGGGGGTTCACACCACCCGTGAAGCCTTCAATCAGATCAAGGCATTGACCGATTAAACGCTTGAGGACGGGAATTACTCCCCGTCCTCAAGGTTTTGGCGTTTCAACCCACTCCCTGTACGGGAGAGATACAGTGTGCCAAGGTGTAAATGATTTGTCAATGGTTCACTTGGCGACTGGTGCAACCGCTTTGCCACCAGAACCCTTGGCGACAACCTTGAATGGCCACACCGTACCCATGTGAGCACAGTAGTCCTTATAGTCGTCGCTCAAATCCTTACGCTGATCTCGGCCACCCCGGAACTTTTCGGAGTGGCTGATTTTCTTTCCACCCTCGGCAGCAGCTTCACGCCACACGACAGTTCCGTCATCGAAGATGTCAATGAGTTGCTCTTCGCTACACCAGTTTACAAAATCTTTCATTTATCCAATCTCCTCTGGAGTTGATGCCCACATTAGTATATATTGACAGCCCACAAATTTTCTGGCACCTGTGTAGAGGTTTTGTATCTGCAACTTGTGGAAACTAACAGGAGGTTTCCGATGAAAGTGGCGGCACTTTATGTCGCTGGCCGAGTTGTCATAGCTGACAGTCACCTCGCAGCGTTCCAAAGCCTCACCATTCAAGAACAGAACTCCCAATTTGTCTCTGGGTTTTTCAACCCAAATACAAAAGAGTTCAACGCCGATCAAAACAAGGACCACTTCTACAACAAAGAAATGTTGTTGGTCCGACATGCCGCCATCGTATCGGCCACGCCGAACATCGATCCTCCCATCTCTACACTGGGCGAACTCCAAGCCCTTCAACTCGCCAAACTCATTCAGAAGCAAGACCTTCAGGGCGTCAAGGCTTACACAAGTCCTTGCCTGCGATGTCTGCAAACCGCACAGATCATCTCTGACATTACTGATCTTGAATTTGAGGTCAGTCCACAGATTGCCGAGATGCCGCACCTGAACTATGGCGGTCCAGAAACCATCGACCTTCCAAACCGCAAGGACGAGTTCCCACAATTCGACTGGCCAACGGAAGAAGACTTTCACATTCCTACAGAAACGGACGAACAGTTCGAGACTCGTGTTGCAGCGGTATTGCAACATCTTCCAAATCGTGCTATGCTCGTCACTCACTTTGGGGTGATTTGCAATTTGGCAAACCTTGCACTCTGTAACGAGCGAGCCCGGATGGTCATTGAGAATGGCATTCCGACAGCCAGTATCACCTCAATCAACAATCACGAGTTGAGGCAACTGACTGATGCGAAAACTCTTCAAAATTGATTCGTTGCTCACCATCGAAAAGCTAAGTGATGTTTTTCGAGATGAACCCAAAATCATACGGGTCAACGAATTCACAGAAAAATCTCTCGAACAGTTTGAGGAAGAAATGGATGAGGCCCATTCTACTGGGCAACCCATTATTCCTATTGTTGTGGATTCTTTTGGCGGTGGTGTTTATGCCGCCCTTGGGATGATCGCTGCGATCGAAAGTGCAAAAGTTCCTGTCGCAACGATCCTGTCATCCAAAGCAATGTCCGCCGGAGCCATCTTGTTTATGTGCGGTGCCGATGGGCACCGCTACATGCACCCTGAAGCCGTCATGATGATTCACGACGTTGGCAGCTTCACATCAGGCAAGGTCGAAGAAATCAAGGCGGATGCGAAACACCTTGACGCTTTGAACGACAGAATCTATAAAAGAATCTCCCGCAAACTTGGCAAACCGGAAGCATACATCGGCGATCTCATCAAGAAGCAACACCATGTGGATTGGTTCCTGAACGCCAAAGAGTGCAAAAAATTTGGCTTTGCCAACCACCTGCGTATTCCATCCTTTGAGATCGAAATTTCTCTCTCGATGAGCCTGAAATGACACTCTCGCCATTCATGTCAGTTGTCCTTGCTCTCATCTCGCTGTTCATCATTGCGACCTTGATCAACACCAAGCTCAAGGTTGTATGGATTAATCGTGAGAAGAGAGAGTTGGAAAGCCGACTGGCAACTCTGGAGCCTGCCATCGACAAGAAGTACAATGACAAATGGCAGGCTCACTTCGGCAAAACCCTGAAGGATCGGTTGCAGAAACTTGAGAGCAATCTCCGGCAAGCTGCCAGCCGATCTTCGGGGACCGAAGCCAAAAACAAGATCATTCACTCAATGACCTCGGCTGTCGAAATGACAGCCGACCAAACCTGCAAGCGACTCTGCAACGAGATTCGAGCAACGGCTGATGGAATCACCGCCCAGTTCCGACATGCTCTTTCCGACAAACTCTGGAAATGTTACCAGCAGTACAAGCGGGACGACGGACCCATCATGTTGCCCAAAGGCACAAGGGTCGCCTACACCAAAGGAATCCGAACCGTTCTTCTGATCGAAGAGGAGCCAACTGTTCGTTGCTTGTCGTTCTCCCAAGCAGTTGATGACGGGCCATCCATCGCAGGAGTCACTCGCAAGGGCTTCCGCAGGTACAACTTGTCACTGCCATATCTGTACTTCATGACGACGTTCGACGATCAGAAGTGCGCTTCATTCAGTGTGTTCCTCTCGAATACACGCATGAAGGATATGAGTCACAAACTGCATCCAGTGCCATTGCCGAATGTTTGGCGAGACAAGCGGAATCACGGGGAGATTCACTTCCCCATGTGCATGGGAGAAAACACCAACGGGGAGTCATTCTGGTCCACCATCAATGGACTCTCGATTCCAGAACAAACAGAAGCGATGATCAGCGGGTTCTGGTCGAGAACCTTCAATGGGCATCTCGGAGAGGGAGTCTACAAGTCGATCGACAAGCGATTGTCTTCCCTCAGCAATTGGGAGAAAGAATCTCAGCAAGACCCACTATTCACCTTGACGATCAACTGGCCTGATGGTAAAACTGCGAGCCATTTGGTTCAACAGTTGTTGGACTGGCGACCCAAGGTCACACTCGATGTGGCCGAACAGAATTTGCACAAGTTGTTCGATCAAGCGTCCAAGGAATTGGACGCCGACATCAAGAAACTTACTGCTCAAACGGCGATCACCGGCTTCGGCAAACTCATGACAGACAAGCAAGCGGAGCAACTGTTGGAACAGTACATTGCCAACAACACGCAAGATGCGTTCAAGGCAATCTCAAACGTTTGACACCAAGGAAGGTACGAATGTCAGATATTCAGATTTTCAAGCGAGAGAACCACGTCGGAATGTGGTGCGATCTCAAAGCGGCTCTGCCTCGAATCGCTAAGGAGCTTGAGACTACTGTCGAAGAACTCGACGTGATGGACTACTACAGGTTCCCCAACGAATACATGTCCACGGCACTCCGTGACAAGCCCTACAAGACGGAAGGACACATCGACGGCCTGCCCTTTGTTAAAGCTCGCCGTCTCAACGGCAAGAGCCCGATGGGTTGGGGCTTTGTGTATTACACAAGTAGCCTGAGCCCCGAGATCAAATACTGCGTCTACATCCAGAGTGGCCAGTATGGGGATGACATCTACCTCGTCGTCAAGCGGGATTCTCTCTACAGACTATGCCGGAATGCTTGGAAGCTGACGAAGTCCGCTTCCGTCAAGGCCATCCCGCCCATCCTTGAGAAGGGAATCCTCGAAGACGTTGAGCGGACAACGATCGGCTTCATCAAAGCCGCCAAGGACATCGAGAAGTACGGCGTCAAGATCAAGCGGGGCATTCTGCTGGACGGCCCGCCGGGCAACGGCAAGACTATGCTCTGTCGATACATCCAGAAGCGCTGCTCCCAGAACGGAATCCGGTGGGGCACGGTCACTGCTGCCGACATCGACAAAGCCTACGCTGATCGGGAACTGCACGACCTCTTCCAGAGGTACACCGTCACGTTCTTCGATGACATCGACATCGGTTATATGAACCGCTCGAAGGGCAATGGCCGCATGGCTTGTGCTCTCCTGACGGCGATGGATGGTGTGATCGAGGCGGATCATATCGTTCGCATCTTCACGACCAATGAGAAATTGGGCGAGATGGACCCGGCATTCGTGAGACCCGGTCGTATCGATCGTTGTGTCACGATCAACAAGCCGACCGCCGAACTTCGTCGCAAGCTGATCACCACAGTCTGGCCTCAAGAAATCCAAGACAACATCAACGTGGACTTTCTCGTTGAAGAATCGAACGATTTCTCCTTCGCCGAAGTGGAAGCCATTCGCTCCTACCTCGTCACCAACAAGATCATCGGTCATGGCCGGTGGGACTTGGACGCCGCACTCGCCGAGTTCGACGAACGGAAGAAGGAAGAAAACGAGATGGTGGGCTTCACCGCCAAGGGTAAGAAGCCTCGCAAGAAGTCTAACCACTATTACGGGGCAGAAGGGAACCAGCAGTCTTACAAGGAAATTCCTGAAGAGGAGACTTGGGGGAATGAAAACCCCCGGTACTAATGGAGGGTCCGATGGAAAGCCCTGTTATGGAAAGTCCCGCAGATTCGACTGTCACAACGGAAAAGAGTGAACATGAAGTCACTTTGAGTCATGTCAACACTCGCAAGGAGTTGTGGAAGCGTAAGGCCATCCAACTTGAAACACAGTTGGGTGGCCTCCAAACCGAACTGGAGAAGACCAAGAAGGAACTTCTCCGCTGGAAGAAGAAACGACTGAAGGAGGCTGAAACCATGAAGTGGTGGAAGCTCGCTTGCCTCGGCCTTGGATTCCTTGTCGTCGTCATCCTGACGACGATGTTCGTCACCTCAATGATGTCTCGCTCCTACGAGCCACCTCGTATTCAGACGAGTGGGACATTCCAACAAACGCCCAACTCCGTTCTGGCATCAGTGATGATTCGGCACGGCAAGGCGCAAGCCTCTGGCACCATCGTCTCGAAAGGAGATAGCAAAGCCGCACTTCTGACTGCGGCCCATCCCTTCAAGAACGACAAGCCCGGTGCAAGGTTCTGGGTGTATTATCCTGATGGAACTTACACCATCGCCACCCTCGTTTGTGCCGACTACGAACGTGATCTAGCCATCGCAACCGTTGCATCCAATACCATTCTCGGACACGCTTATATTCCTGACTCGTTGCCGAAGGATGAGTACACAGCGGTTGGATACACCAATGGTCAAGGCCCAAACTTCAAGAACATCAACTACAGTGGCTACATTGCCACCAAGAACAAACTGTGGGTAATGGACGTGAAGACTGGGAGCTATGGCAATGGCGGAAGTGGCGGCGGTGTCTTCAGTGGCAATGCTTTGATCGGCGTGGCGGTCGAGCGAGATGCCAGTTACATCCAGAACGGGCTTGTTTATACAACGCCTCGCATGTATGTCGTCCCTCATGAAACCGTCATCAGTTTCCTCTACATCTACAAGGATTTGCTGGGGGAAGCTGGTGAATGGACCACACCGCCTGAGACGTATGGCGGCGATGAGACTCGGCCCCCACTCTGGAAGCCAAACTCTAACATCCCAATTTTCTTGCCGGACCCAGAGCCTCTGATGAAGAAGCCGTCTGAAGTCCCACTGCCAAAGTGAGCGAAAGGCCGCAGAATGCGGCCTTTTTTCATTTAAGCCGCTCGGCGATAGAAGACTGACTTCACCTCGACCTGTGGAGCTTCCTTCAGATAGAACAGCACGGCCTTGAAGGTGCGGTCAAACTCTGTGCGGATATCGGACTCCGAAGGAATCTGCTGATGCAGGCCGAACTCCATTACAATCGCCATTGAACCGTTGCGATAGTACCAGTCTACTTCACCGCCATAGATCGGCCTGTTGTACATCTGGCACGCTCGCTGAACCCGATAATTACTCATGCTTGCCATTTGAGACATGATTCGCTGATAATCAGATTCGTTAGAACAGACCTGATTTTGGTCGCCCCACGGAGTCAGATAGACCCGGCCATAAGTATGGCCTGAGATTACAGCATCCGGCTTGATCTTCAAGAAGAAATCACGCACTGCCTGAATTGGCGGAACAGATTGTTTGTTGGGATCACGCTGTGTTGGGAAATTTCGGTTTGGATCAACGCCGTCTACCTCACGGCTATTAGGGTATGAGTCCGGGGAAATCACAGGAACAAAGTACAAGTCACGACTGTTAACAAGGTCCGTGACCTCTTTGTCTTCTCCATACTTATCGAGAATCGTGCCGATGTAACACATTACAGTAGAAGCAGATAGTGGCTCATTACCATGAATACAAGCTGTTACTAGCGTCTTCTTTTTGTCTGCATGGTGTGGGTGGTTGATCCTGATGTAGTAGATGTCGGTGCCCCGTTTACTTTTTCCATAGGTGCCGACTTCTGTCATCTCTGGAGCTTCAGAATTCCATTTTTTCAGTTGATCAACAGTCAATTGGTAGTTAAGATACGCCGGGAATGGAGTCGTGATCTTTGGATTCAGTTCCGGTTTTGGTTGCGGCTGAGGCGGGATTGGCTCGACTATCTGAGGCGATGGTTGATCTATATGTTCGTGTGGCTTACTCAGGAGAGTAAAGACCCCGATGTTGAAAACAACCAACTGAACTATGATCCATCTTGTAAAGTTCATGCGACCTCCATCGCTGTATTTATCCAATATCACTCAAACTATCTAGCGATGTCAACTCTGATATCATGGGAGGCTATATGCAACTGAAAACGATTCTACAGAAGTACGAGTTCCCTGTAGGCTGCCTATACAACGTCCAAACCGAGGGCGGTTCCAAATTGTCAGGCAGCGCCGATGTCAGCCCGGAAGAACCACCAACATGGCCAAACAAAGAAATGATTGATTACGCCGAGTGGGCCATGAATTACAGGGTTTCCAACGGATGACAGTTCACACATATCTCAGAAAGACGGAAGACTGGGCCAACCTGACGTTCGAGCAGTTCAAGCCTCAAGCCACGATCAATAATGACAAGATCGAGGCGGCAGTCAGACTATGGGACCAGAAGCTCCGTCTGCCTTACTTCCAGTATCGAGCGATGATCAAGTCGATCGCCGAGTCCACATGGAGGAATGTGTTTACTTGCCCGGATGAGAAGCTCACCGAAGTCGTCTCAACTTTCGGCGAAGAGGACTTCGTAGTTCCCACTGACGATGACGACTGGTTCGGCGGTAATCTCTACGACTTCTTGAATGACACGCAGTCAGGAGACTATTGCGAATGGTCCTGCGTCGTCCACCAGACGATCAATCCAGCAAACTGTCATTACTGGGATCATCACCACAACACACCTTGCTCGAATAACTATGCCGTGAGAGTTCGAGCCCTCAAGAAGTTGTCCCCAGTTGCTCAGTTCAATATGCTCAATCAGCACTCCAAGGCACGCAAGTATGCAGAGAGCATGAAAGGCTGGAACACGGGTGTCATCTTCTCGACATACAACATCCATCCGGGCTCGGCTCACCGCCTGAAGTCCGCCAGAACCTCAGAGCAACTGTTGGAATTGTTCTCGCCGAGCAGGCCAAAAGCCCCAGAATGGATCGAACCACTTTCCAAGAAGTTCTGGGATGTATTGAGCCGAGTCTACAGAGGAATCACCTTGCTCTAAATTGCTGGTTTTGATAGGATTCAGGCAAGGAGAATCATATGAGCATCGCCACAATCAATGATGATTTTCAGATCGTCACCGCAGACCCTATCGCCGTCAATATGACTCGGTATCCAGACATGGAGCCCAAAGCCTTTCTGGAAAAGGCTTTGCGTGGACCTATCGAATCATGTTCTGATTACACAGGCCGAGTGCTCAAGTGGAGAGACAGCCAGAACAGTCTTGCTGTGGCGTCCAACATTGCCTACGACCAGCACTACCCTCTGAGGTTGTCGCCGGACATTATCTGGCTGACACTGACACAAGGGCTGGCCAATCACATCAACAAGAACGCCGAGGCTCTCAGAAAGCACTTCGTTGCTCACGAAGGCAAAGCCTTGATCCATATTCAACGAGACGACTTCATTCGCTTGTCTCCTGAAAATCCTTGGGAAGAGGTCTTCCCTGAATTTGCACTGAAAATCAAAGAGCACATCGGAGAGAAGAACTACAATGCTATTGTGGCCGACTTCTCTACAACAGATGCAAAGGCCAAGGCGGCATCCGAGATTACATTGATGGATGCCATGCAGGCTTACTTCGAGTATGGCATGAGCACTTGTTGTGGAATCCCCTACTTCGAGATCACAGGAACAGTCGATGACTGGGAATACATGAAGGAGAGGGTCGGAGAATGGGCCAAGTGGGGTCTTGAATGGTGGGTTCCCCATGTCCAGCATGTCATTGCCAACCTCGTTCTGGCAGTCCGTGGCGAAGCTGACAAGACTTGGTTCCGCCATTACTTCAAGGAAACCGATCGTGGTTCTGGCGGGCCATACATCAGCGGTTGGATGACATGGCTATTCCCATACTACAAAGACTACAGAGACAATCTCCACGAGAACCGGTGTGTTGGCAAACTTCATGATGGCCACTTCAAGACCACCTCGTTCCCTGTCAGCACTGCCAAGGCTCCATTCTGGTGGAACTACTATGGTAGCGTTTATGACTACCAGTTCGTTGGCGGCTTGACAGGCATTGAACAACGGGACGATTTCACTATCGTTCCACGAGTTGGCTGGGTTGTGATGCAAGACCCAAAGGCAGACAAGGAACAACAAGGACGCCCCTTCGATGACACGAAGATCGCCCCTGTAATCGAACCACCAAAGGACAAGCCATGAAAGTTGTTTACACAAGACAATTCTACCCCGATATGGGCTCGAAGAGCATCTTCCTCATGGGACCAACACTGAGGAAAGATGGCGTTGCCGCCGGTCATATCTCATGGAGGGTCGAAGCTCTGAAGCATCTCGAAGAAGCAGGCTTCGATGGCTACGTCTACGTCCCAGAACCACCTGATCAGACTTGGCAGTGGGACTATGTCGATCAGGTGGATTGGGAACGGATGGGCCTCACCCATGCCACAGTGATTGCGGCATGGGTCTGTCGGGACATGGATATTCTGCCGGGCTTCACCACCAACGTAGAGTTTGGCCGGTATGTCACATCAAAACGATTTGTCTATGGCCGTCCTGATGGAGCCCCAAAAACCCAATACCTCGATTGGTTGTACTCGGCAGAAGGACACGGTTCTCCATTCAACAGCTTGGAAATGTTGATGTTCGACGCTGCCGGTCGAGCAGATGAAGCTCACGCAATCCAATGAGGATTGTCTAGCGTCCACTCCACAATGCGCTTGATGGAATCCTCAAAGGACATAGGCTGCGTCCAGCCAAGGTCTGCGAGCTTGCTTCCGTCAAGCGCATATCTTCTGTCATAGCCGGGTCGAGCAGAATCACTCTCCACCAGCTTGTACTTCAATTCCTTTCCCATGATCTTTGCCACAAGCTGAGCGAAGTCCAGATTGTTGATTTCTGTGTCCCCACAGACATTGTAACGATCTGGTCGAGCCTCATACGATTTCTCAAAGTCCTTATACCGAACAGGCTCACGATCCAACAAAAAGATCAAGGCATCTGCCATGTTCTGTGCGTGTAGATAGACTCTGGAACCACTGACTCCCTTGTCTGAGTAAATCGGCATCTCCTCGCCAAGAGCAATCTTCTGAATGATCTTCGGTAGGAACTTCTCCGGGTCTTGCCTCTCGCCAATCATGTTCATGATGTTGACCAACACCAGAGGCATATTGTACGTTCGCCAGTAAGCGATCAGAAGGGCTTCCTGAGCCGCCTTGGAGGCAGCGTAGGGGTTTGAGGGGACAATGGCGTCCCACTCCTTGTGGGCTCCTACAGGGCCAGCCTCGCCGTATACCTCATCTGTGGAGATGTGGATGAACTTCTTGCAATCGACGTTCCGAGCGAACTCAAGCATATTGATCATGAGATCGTAGTTATTGCGAAGACAAGACACCGGATCGGTTGTTGATCGCTCGACCGCTGACTCAGAAGCAATGTTGATGATGTAGTCGATTTCGTCATGATGAATTTCGAAGTTTTCGCCAACTCTGAAGTTCATCATTTTGTTCATGAGAGGAATGTCGATTGGCACACGCAGATCGTGGACGAAATGTCTGACACGATCATTGAAAGCCAGCAATTCCTCTTTTGTTTTGGGAGTCGCTGGGCTTTCCCACCTCACATACTTCAGAACTTCATCTACCCGGCTGATGGTCCCTTTATGCCGGAAAGAATCCAGACACAAAATCTGCCAGTCCGTGTGGAGCAGCAAATACTCCAGAACGTGATGCCCCACAAAACCGCCAACACCTGTCAATAGCACTCTTTTCATTTGACCTCCTATCCCCATAATTGAGTTTGACATTTGGGGTTTTGGCCGTACAATTGGACCCGCCATGAACGAAATCTCCCACAAAAACGGTGTCGATCAGGTGTACGGCGACATTCTCGCCCACCCCAACATCGTCCTTCACTTCGACGGCGGCGTCCGGCCCAAGAATCCGGGGCGGTTCTGCTGCTTCGGCTATGTTCTCCTCGGGGCGAACGGGACTTTGCTCGTCAAAGGTTGTCGCTGGCTGGAGATCGAAAACGCCACAAACAACTATTCCGAATACTGCGGGGTCGGTTTCGGCCTGAAATTTCTGACCCAAAATGGTTGGAAAGGAAACAGCATCTCGATCCGAGGGGACTCTCAACTCGTCTGCAACCAACTGGCCCGAAACTTCCAGATCAAGAACGAGCGGCTCCGTAAACTCGCTCAGCGTTGCTGGGAAGTTTTGGAGACAGACCTGAAGTTGGAACACGACAACACAGTGGATGAGACTGCGGCCATTGTCCCCACGGAGTTCCGGAGCAACAGTTGGAATGCGATCTGGTTCCGGCGGGAAAAGAACAGTGTGGCCGACTCGCTCTGCCACCTCGCATGGAAGCTCAAGGAACAGAACAAATGAAAGTCGAGTTCGTCGTTCTGAAGATCGACCACCAGACAGCATTCGCTCCAACTCGGTCTACTGAGTGTGATCGGTACGAGACCTACGAACTCGCCGAGCAGGACATTGAGGATCGCTTGAAAGCCGATGCAGAGCATCGACACAAAGATATCGCTAGTGCTGGGGAGAACTTGGAACTCTTCGTCGATATCAACGATCCGGCGGAATACAAGATCGAGAAGCGATACAACAACCGTGACATTTATTTCCCTGTGACCTAACCAACGGAGTGCCTCATGCGTCGTACCATGCTGTCCCTTGTTCTGCTCGCACTGTGTGCGCAGTCTCAAGCCGAGGATCAGAAACCCATCGAAAACTTCATCAAGCTCAAAAAGAATGAGACCGGGGAGATCACCGGCTTGTTCACGCCGGTCATCCGGTACACGGCCATCGAGAAGTCCGGCGAAGGAGTGACCCCACGCAACATCACCCTCGACATCATCGGTGCTGTTCACGTCGGCGAAACGAGCTACTATCAGGAACTCAACGAGCACTTCAAGAACTACGATGCTGTGCTCTACGAACTCGTCGCTCCAGACAACAAGCTGGTGCCCGACACCAGTGAAGCCCCCGGCCTGATCCCACAGTTGGCGAAGCAGCTTCTCCAACTGGACCACCAACTCCGGGTCATCGACTACAAGGCCAAGAACTTCGTCCACGCCGACTTCACTCACGCAGAGTTGAAGGAAGCAATGGCGAAGAACGGCGACGATGCCATGACCATCGGTGGCAGCTTCCTGATCGAAGTGATGCGGAAGCAGAACAAGGCGGCGTACCTTGCGAAGAACGGCATCAAACCAGACAACAAGCCTGCGCCAACCCTCGACATCGACCTCATGGCTCTCTTCGGCGGCGATCAAAGCCAAGCCCTGAAGATCAAACGGATGATGGCGGAACAATTGGCACAGCCGGGAGCCGAACTTGGATTCGGGTCGGCAGTCGGGACGTACCTCGTTGACAAGCGGAACGACGACGCCCTCGAAACCCTGCGTCAAGAGATGAAGACCAAGGTCAATCTCGCACTGTTCTACGGCGCAGCCCACATTCCCGACTTCGACAAAAAGCTCCGGGCAGAAGGGTTCACCCGAGGCGAGACGAAGTGGCTTCTGGCATGGAACATGAAGCCGAAGGCCGTCCACCCCGTCCAGAACATCCTGAATTCCCTGAATTCTCTGAATTCACTGTTCAAGGGAATGAACTGACCGTATGCGGGTGCCCCCTGCAAGACATCCGACCCGCCAGATATCCACATCCTAGCCCCATCATCATAGTCCATCCCTTCTATGTGGAGAGGGGATGGACGCAGTAAGGGCACCCTTTTCAAGCATACATACAGCAACCAAGGGAGGACTGTATGAAGATTTTTGCACTCGCATTGGCATTGCTCTGGACGGCTCCAGCATTCGCCGCAGACCTGATCTACAATGGAACGTGGATCACAACGAAGAACCGCAAGCTCGACGGAACAATGACCTCGGTCGTCACCGATCAAGGGAACGACAAGTGGAAGGGCCGTTTTTACGGCATCTGGCAAGGTGTGTCGTTCGACTACACCGTCAATTTCACTGGGAAGCCAGACAATCTGAAGGGCACCGCAGTGATCGACGGTGCCGACTACACTTGGACAGGGAAGATCGATCCCCAGTCGCCCGGAAAGTTCACGGGCACGTTTACCGGGTCAAGGTACACCGGCAGCTTTGATCTGAAACAAAAATCCCGCTAACATCCTAAGAGCGTTCTCGTATTCATTTGCGAGAACGCTCTTATTATTTACAAGGAGAACAAATGAAACTAGCAACCGTTGGAACGCAAGGTGTTGTCAAACGTCTGAGCCGTGCTGGTTCCGCTCAGATCATAATTTCCCAGAACGGCGCTGAAGTGATTGCCATGATTGGCACTTTCAATGAACTCAAGCCAGTCTACGAAAAGTTCAAGGATCAAACCGTCACAGTCATGGAAGATCAAGCAGGGCGTTACCTCGAAGACTTGGATTGAGATTTCTTTAGATTTTCTGACAGAACACACTCTTTTATCGCCAAAAGGAGGAAGCCATTCGCTTAGACCACATCGCTTATCGCACCGCTGATCGCTGGAAGACCGCCAACTTCTTCATCGAAGCCTTTGGATACAAGGTCCAGCAAGAGTTCGACATTTCCTTCGACAACGGGACGACTGCCAAGTGCATTGCCCTCGAACCGCCGGAGAAAATCAAACCACCTGAAACATTCGGACCAGATGCAAAGTTCCTGATTCCTTGGGTCCATCAAACAGATCGAGGAGCAATCGAACAAAACAATTGGCAAAGCGTTCAATACCATCTCGCCCCTGAAATCTTTGTCAGCGACGGTGAGCCCGGTTCAATTGTAGGAGACTGGGTTGCTGCCCGAGCCAACATTGGCGGAATCCACCACATAGCCTATCTGGTGGATTCCGTCGAGGAGAAGATGAAAGAGTGGCGTGAGAAAGGTTACGCCGAGTTTACCACAGAAAAGCCGCTCACCTGCGAAGGACTCACTCAGTGTTTCACTAAGCCAAGTCAGTTGACTGGCGTGATCTATGAGTTCATCGAACGCAAGGAAGGTGGCGACGGTTTTTGCCAAGGCAACGTTCGATCTCTGATGGAATCGACGAAAGGACTATGACAGAACCTTCTTCTGCACAAGGAAGTTCAGCAAGGTCTTGAACTCGTTGGTGATCGAGTCCCTGATTTTTGCGAACAACTTGTTGAGGTCGTCTTGTCCTGTTCTCATTTGTTGTGCCTGACCAGCTTGTCCAGCCTGCGGTTGTTGCACACCAGCATTGGCAATAGTTTGTGCAATGTTCATGTTGTTTTGAGCGGCAGCACCATCCTCCGTGACAAGGCTATAGGTGTAGTACGCATGGTTTGCCAACTCATTGGCATACTCATAGCCTTCTGCGGCAAGACCATCGAACACATCGGCAAGGTCGAGAAGTTCAATCGCCTCTTTTCTCATTCCAACACCAGTGCCGCCACCAGCCAGCGAAAGTTGGCCGTTCTGCATCTGCTGAACACCATTGCCCAACGCTGATGGCTGCGGCCTTGCAGGATAACCCTTCTGAGACGTGCTGAAGTTGTTCCGAGCGGCCATCTGCTTGATCGATGTGCGAACAGTCTGTTCGCCTTGCTGGAGAATCTTGCCGATTCGGCCAAGACTCTGTTGCATCATCTGCATCACCTCTTTTCGAGGAACAGCTTGGCTGTCGAGATATTGAGCAAGACGTGGGTCCATTGAGGCTTGTTGCGGTTGTTGTGTCTTGCCGCCAAAACCCAAAAATTCATTGTACAACCGATTTTCAATCAACAGATCAAACTCATCTTTCATGCAACACCTGCTTTAGTTCCTGAACGCTGTAAAAGTCTTTGACTCCGGGCTGTCTGTCCACATTGCGAAAAACCAACTCGGCATAGGGCTTATCCCCCATGATGTTCACACGAATCCGGAGATTGGTGATCTGATCCTTGATGTGTTCAATTTTGATGTGGAATCGATCCGCACCATCTGCCTTGATGTGAATGGTGTCGCCGTCAACCCACTCTTCCCGAATCGGAAACTGCAATTCTGAAAGAGCATTGTGAACAGCGAGGTTGATCACGTTCTGATCACAGTGGTAATACTTGCTGGCTTCACCATCTAGCCACGAAAGTCCAATGGAGATAATCGGCCCGATCGGGTTGAATATCTCGCACCCAGCCATTCCAATTATTGCTGCACAACACAACAGAAACCCAAGCAACTTCTTCATGGGCACCTCCACAACTATTTACCCCAGATGCTCAATAAATTGCGGCTTCAAAAAAGTAACCTATTTTGGCTTTACAATCCAAATTTCAGGTCGTACAATCACCTCACGTTTCAGTCCAAAAATTCGGGAGAATTCCATGTACGAGGCGAGTAAACCCATGAAAGGCATCCTCTTCCGCCCGAACCAACAGCCCGTCCTCGTCGAGTTCACCGGCTGGGACGATCTCCTCGAACACGTCGGGACCGACGTACTGGAGCCGATCTCCTTGAGAAGGAACCTCGTCGCCTATGTGGATGAGGAAGCTCGGATTCGTGGCACGCCCATCGTCGTTAATCATGCGGCGACTCAGTATGTCACGACTGTTTTAGCCGAGACCGACCGAGTTCTGATGGGCGGCACCATCGTGAACAACATGATCCTCGTCGGCTCCCGCCATACAAAAGATGGCGAAGTGGAAACCGACATCCCCGAAACCGTCATCAAATCCCTCGGACTGTGACTTCGAGCGAAGAAACTGGGATGCAGAGCAACAGTTGCTTTGATCCGTAACAAGTAGATAGAGGAGCAAGCATGACGAAAGTTCAGAAGAAAGCCAAGCGGCGAGTTCAGCGGGGAGCCAATCTGCTTGACGACAAGATGCCAGATTGGCGGGGGCAAGTAGATCGCAACCGGCTGGCATCTCTCGGCTGCATTCTCGTCGATCTCTACGGGAGCTACTCTAAAGGTCAAGTCGCACTCGACCTGAACAAGAAGCAAGCGAAGCGCCACGGCTTCATCCGCTCCAAGAAAGTCGAGTGGAGCGATCTCGAACCATTCTGGCAGGACCAGATCAGCCCGCCTGCCCCCAAGGCCGTCAAGAAGTCAATCAAGAAGTCAATCAAGAAGTCAATCAAGAAGGCCCGATGAAACCGCCGACCAAAACGGAAGCCCTTGCCTTCTTCGTCGCCGCCACTATGGCGGCGGCGATCCTCTTACTTAGGATGCTAGGCCATGAAGGACTGGCCCTTTGAGATTCCTGACTCTTTCCTCTACAGACTCGGCTACCGAGGCGATCAGAGGTATGTTGGAATCTTCCAGCGGGACGAGGACTACCTCTTCTTCGATCCGCAAGAGTCAAAACTCACCGGCAACTGGTTGTTCATCGACTATGTCCTGAAGTCCGAAATGTGGCTTCTTGACAATGGCATCGACTTCTCCAACACGCACACGCTCCTTGTCGATTCCATGCTCCGAGAAGGCTACATCCTCACACGGGAAGATGCCGCCCCACTCCTCATCAAACAGGAACTCTACTGATGGCGGGAATCAAGGACATCGACGAGGCCGTTCGCCTGAGCGAAGAGGCAACAGCATTCATTGTGAAATACTTCGGTGGTCTCACCGGGCATGGACCGCCAGAACTTCGCACGGATGAGTTCTGGTTCATCGACGGTGGATCAGTCTGGCATGATGGCGGCGATGCCCCGGAAGAAGTGGACTTCGATTCCGAATACCCGCTCCAATACGCCGACGAACTCGTCACCCCACAAGCCCAGAAGTGGATGAAGAGGTACGTCTGGGTCTATGTCGATAACGGCAGCGGCGACCGTTACACCTGTATCTACGCCATCGACAAGTGCCTTAAGCTGACCGACGAACAAAAAGTGCTCGTGAAAGCAGCGCCAGAATGATCTACCTCATCAAACTGGATGAGTTCGCCGAAAGTCGGCAATTCCTCCTCGACGGTCCCGATGACGCCGATATCCTCAAACTCTGGAAGGAGTTTGAGGGTCAGTTCCAACCCTCTCCAGAGTTCGGAGACGGCAAATTCTGGGGTTACGATCAACACGAATGGGCCAAGCGATTTCATGAATCCACCAACCGGCTCGAAGTCCTAGCTCAAGAAAAAGAAGCCATCGAGCACGCCCAGAGAGTCAACTTCGGTCCAGCCTACGAGGCGTGGACGAGGATGTACCTCGAACAACGCCGCAACTTGTACCAAGAACTGACCGGTCATCCCCCACAAATCGATCGTGACATCGAGCTTGAGTTTCTGTTCGTGCAGAACCTCAAGAAACGCCACGGTTTTCAGGAGGTTCCCTACCGTGAAATCCCTGTATACGACCCTTGAAGATCAGAGCTACTACGAAGAAGACGCCAAGTACATGCAGAAGGTTGATACCGCTCTGCGAATGCTGCCGGTTTTACTAACTGAGACCGACCAGTGGCAGTCGCTCATCATCAACCGCCGCAAACCCGTCACCTACCGTCTCTGGCGGCTGCTGTCCAACGGAGACCGCATCTGCTGTCACTGCTTCGATCCCTGCGAATCCGCAGAAGCCCACCCGCATCCCCACCTTTGGCCCGGCGGCTTCGCTATCCTCGCTGGCTCCTATGCCATGACCGTGGGGCATTCCTCGGATGAAATCTCCGAACCAAACCACGTTCTGACCACCGTCATCGGCCCCGGTTCACGATACGCCATCACCAGCCCGCTCGCATGGCACGCCATCCAGCCACTTCAACGGTGCTGGACCGTCATGATCAACGGGAAGCCCTTCGACGCTCCCCACAGGGACGCCCCGACTACCAAGGGCAAAGACCTCGATCGGATGTCTCCCGAACAACTCAAACAATACCTCAACGAATTCCGGACCCGCTTGAAGACATCGACAAAGACTTTTGGCAGCGAATGATGCTCTTGTGGCGTAATGAGACATTTGAGGCCGAAACTATCTCCGGACTGTTACTCCCACCTGATGTGTTGCATGTCGGCCAAGTTTTCTATTACAATGACCGGGCCGGACACATAATATGGAGAGTCCAATGCTTGCCTACACCGAACCTACTTTCTGGGAATTATTGGTTTCCTACGGGTTCTTGTTCTTGGCCGCTTTCGTGTATATCTCAGTTATGGCCTACACTATGTGTGCGGCGGAATACGACACCAAGCAGGACATGGAGCGGAGAGACAAAGAGTCTGCGGAACGCTGGAAGCCATTCGCTGATCGCCTCAAACGGCTCGGGATCATATCCGATTACACTCCACCCAAAGAGCCTTGGGACATTGACCTCGAATAAAGGATTGAAAATGGAGTTCGTCGCAGGAGGCGTCTTTCTGTTGATTGTGTTCGGCTTGAGATTCTATCGCCTACGCAGCATTGCCAAGGCTATCGCCGAACCACTCTGCTCGGTCTGTCAAAACAACCGAACCATCTCGAAGCGAACCAAAGTCACCATTCTCGGTGAAACCTACTGGTTCGATAATTATAAGATGTGTAAAGGTTGTACAAGAGCGTACATGGAAAAGTACGCCACGACCTGTGCGCATTGTGAAGAACCAATTCTGGTCGGCGAAGCCATCGGCCACGCCCCGGATGGTTCCAAGCACCCCTACACTCATCTGAGCATGAATTGCTCGCCAATGCCCGGCCTCTACTGCGGACATTGGGGGGAAGGCAAACCAGAACCTCTCAAGGTGTGACATGACCAAAGATTGGCAGGAAACACTCGTCCTCATCAAACCGGATGGTGTACGCCGTCAACTCGTCGGCGAGATTATCAGCCGGTTCGAGAGAAAAGGCTTCATCCTGTACGAAGCCCGTGTCCTCTGGGTCAAAACAGAACAAGCCGAAGAATTCTACACGGCCCTCGCACACCAGCCCGCTTATCAACAACAACTCGTCAACCACCTCATCAGCGGGCCTTCCTTCGCCCTCAAACTCGGCAGACAATTCGCCATCCCAGAAGCCAACTCACTCATCGAACTCATCCGAAGAGACTTGGCCACCTCAGAAATCGAAAACGTCGTAGAAATCCCACAACAGGTCACAGAAACTCTCACGTTCTTCTTTCGACCCATCATCTACGCCCTCGACTGATTCCAACAGTTGGAACGAACCATGTCCCCCTGCCTAACCATTGGAATCATCGCCACTTGCTTCTTCCTCATCTACTCCATCTCCTTGCTCATACGCAACTTCAACCTCAACTACGAAAACACCAACCTCCAAAACAACCTCAACGCTCTCCAAAATGACTACAACAACATCGAGGCGGTTACTCAGGCCAGACTTAAGAAGGAATACGACGACAAACTCAAGACCGAAATCAGCCAGTTTCACTCGACCTTCAGCCAAGAAAATCGAGCCCTCGTTCAGCAACAAGCGGCTGTAAAAGCCCGCCAAGAACTGCTCTCCAAACTCCGAACCGTGGCCCAGAAATCGCTCACGGGGATTTCACAGGAACTTCTGGGAGACATTCAGGACGAACTCGGCAAACCCATCACAGAAATCAAGGACTCCCTCTGGCGATGCTTCCAAGGGTTCCGGGAACACGTCCCCCAAGAACCCATGATCTTCCCGCCCGGAACTCGCATCGCCATGACTCGGGGCGAACGATCCGTCCTATTCATTGAACAGCCCCCAATGGTCAGAAACACCTTGTTCACAGGGGCTTCTGTCAAGGACAGCGGTTCGGAAAATTCCGGCAAGACCAACAAGGAAGGCCGGATTCGATTTCAACTGGCGTTTCCCTACCTCTACTACGTCTGTGTGTTGTCGGGGATGAACGTCAGCAAGTTCGCTGTCTACATGTCCAACCGGAGTCTCAATCATCCGGAAGACATTCTGTATCCACTTCCTTTCCCAAACGTGGAATCATCCGGAGAAAGAAAAAGCGGCAATTACTGGGCCTTGTGTCTCAACATGGACATTCATAAAGCCACATCCCAGATTTCGACGCTTTCCAAACAGGTTGAACATCTGATCGGGACGTTCTGGAGTACAGCCTTCACCAATCATGGCAAGCATCACTACAAGAGCATCGGCGACCAGCGTGTCTTGAATCTGAATCTCTGGGAAGAGGCTTCCAAGGAAAACCCGTTGTTTGCCTGTGAGATTCCTTGGCAATATGGAATCTCTCTGCGGAAACTGATGGATACGATCCTCGACCTTCGTTTCCAATCACATCCTCTGGACGGGGCTGAGCGGGCCTTCCGGGATATAATCAACAAGATTCCGGAAGACTTCGCTCAGCGGACAAAGGGAATTGTAGCGATTCATCAGGCTCGTGCTGAAGATTTGCCAGTGCCTTTACAAGGCGTTCGACAGGCTCTTGAAGAGAGCCTGTTGATTCATAGTGAGTCCGTGTTCAAGAACTGCATGGAGGGACGGAATGGCCAGTCATGAGATTGCGATGTGGAGTCTGTCGGCACTGGGAGTTCTCGGAGCCATTGCCGGAGCCATCGGCAACATCGTTCAGGCCGAGACGAACAGCGAACTCAAGAAGGCTCTGGCGAAGATCGAGGACGACAAGGTCCGGACCCGCTCCCTGACGGCGCTGCTCTACACGATGAAGCAGCAAATCAAGGGCGACAAGATCGAGTTCGCAATGAGCTTCAACAACGGCGGCATTGGGGTCAATGACCTCTCGTGGACAAAAGACGCCCTCGGTGTCATCCCGCCCACCGGAACCCGAGTCAAGATCGTCTACCTCGACAAGACCCTGATCTCCTTCGAGGTGTTGGGTCCGGAGCCTAAGAACGTGGTTCTTGGCGCTGCAACCGGGCCTGTACTGGTTCGGCAACGAGTGTCAGTTCCCGACCGCAATGAATCCGGTTGCAAACGCACTGTGTCCCAAGACGGTTCAGTCGAAAAGACAGTTTGGCACAACCGCCTCGGCCAAATCCATCGGGAAAACGGTCCGGCCATCCTTATCGTAGACAAGGATAGCAAGAAGGTCTTTTCACAGCATTGGTACAGAAACGGCAAGCTGCATAGGGAAGATGGGCCTGCTATTACCTACGCTGATGGTCAGAAAGAATGGTGGTTGAACGGCATCAAGGACAGGGCGGAATTGTGGTCAACGTCGGTGCAACCGTTGGGATTTTCGGGTTGTTTATCTTGATCGGGGCTTTGTCCTCAACACCTGCACAGAAATACTGCGGGAACCTGACAGCCCACAAGAAAACATCATCCTGACCTTCTTCAAGAACGTGACGATCATCAGGTACTCCAAATATATCTTTGAAAGGTACTCCCCCATGTCACCCGTCCTCATTACAACTGTTGCTCTGGTGGTTGGGTTTGTCGCCAAACTCATCCAAATGAACATCCTCAAGCACCTCAACCGGGTGTATTGTGTTCATGTCGAGAACACAATGACGTGGTACAAGAATCGTAAGATTCATCGGGAAGACGGACCCGCCATCGTGTACACCACGCCGCAAGGCACCTTCATGTGGTGGTACGAAGACGGTGTAAAACACCGTGAAGATGGTCCCGCCTACGTCTATATGCCAGACGCTTTCACCAATCAAGTCGAGGAGTGGTACAAACAAGGGAAACTCCACCGGGCCGATGGTCCCGCCGTCACCAACTTCAACGGTGCCAAGAAGACAGAAGAATGGTGGGTGGACGGCGTCCGTGATATCGAAAACGGCTGCAAGCCATCTTCCTTGACCGAAGACATTACCATCTGGCGCAACCACAATCGCCAGATTCATAGGGAAGGCGACAAGCCCGCCTACCTGATCAACGGCAGCGGCAGGACCATCGAACGGCGATGGTACAAGGATGGCAACCTTCATCGGGAAGGCGACAAGCCCGCCATCGTTCGTGAGTCGATCGAAGAAGGCCAGCCGGTTCTGACCGAACAATGGTTCACGAACGGGGTTCAGAGTCGTGAGAACGGACCATCCCGGAAGACCAGCGACGGGTCCGAGTCTTGGTACAAGAACGACAAATTCCATCGGGAAGATGGTCCTGCTTCTACCTACGCCGATGGTTCTCAATTCTGGTACAAGAATGGCAAACTCCATCGGGAAGATGGTCCTGCTTCTACCTACGCCGATGGTTCTCAATTCTGGTACAAGAATGGCAAGCTCCATCGGGAAGATGGACCCGCCATTGTTTACTCCGATGGTTCCCAATTCTGGTACAAGAATGACAAACTCCATCGGGAAGATGGTCCTGCTTCTACCTACGCCGATGGTTCCCAATTTTGGTACATCCACGGCAAATTCCATCGGGAAGATGGACCCGCCATTGTTTACGCCAATGGTCATAAGGAGTGGTGGTCGAACGGCATCATGGACACGGAGAATGGCTGCAAAGTCTCCGTGTCGAACGGAAGCGAGGTTTGGAAGAACCACAAGGGAGCCATCCATCGAGAGAATGACCTCCCCGCCTTCATCCATGTGGGGCCGCATGGCACCACCAAGAGATGGTACAAAGACGGAAACCTCCACCGGGAAAGCGGCCCTGCCTACATCGTCTTCGACTCCAAGGGACACATCGTCTCCGAGAAGTGGTTCAAAGACGGAAACCTCCACCGGGAAGATGGACCCGCTCACATCTCCGGCGACACCAAGGAGTGGTACAGGAACGGACTTCGACATCGGGAAGACGGCCCGGCTGTCGTCGCCTCAAACGGTGATCAGTTCTGGTACAAGAACGGCAGTGCCCACCGAGAAGATGGCCCCGCTTCCATCTTTGTCAACGGCGCAGAGAGTTGGTACAGGAACGGCTTGTACGATCCTGACTGCGGCTGTCGGCCCACAGTCACCGAAACGTCCGTGGAGTGGAAGAACCACAAGGGCAACTTGCATCGGATGAACGATCTGCCCGCTGTCATCCGGAAGACCGTCGATGGCGGCTCTGAAGAGAAGTGGTACAACGACGGCAAGTTGTATCGTGCCAACAACTTGCCGTGCATCGTGCGCAAGCGGCACAATGGGATCATCGTCAGTGAATGGCGTATTCCCGATGGTCTTCTCCATCGGGAATACGGCCCCGCCGTTGTCTACAGCAACGGCAATAATGAATGGTGGTTCCAAGGGAAGTTGCACCGGGAAGATGGTCCGGCTGTCACGACCGAAGATTATCAGGTGTGGTACAAGAACGGCAACTATCACCGCATCGATGGACCCGCCATCGTCCGTAAGAACGGCGAGAACGAATGGTTCATCAATGGCAAGCCAGACCCGCTCTGCGGTTGCACCCGAACCATCACCGGAGACATCACCTACTTCCGCAACCAGAAAGGCGAAAATCATCGGGAAGGCGATGATCCAGCCTACATTCATTACAATGACTCCAACCGTGTCTACAAGTGGTTCAAGAACGGCAAACTTCATCGGGACGGCAATCTTCCCGCTGTCGTCGCCGAAACCTTCAGCCTCAAACTTAACAAGTGGATCAAGACCGAAGAGTGGTTCGTTTCTGGTGTCCGACATAGGGAGAACGGACCCGCCATCGTTGCCATTGGCGAAAACGACAAAGTCGATAGCTGGTACAAGAACGGCAAACTCCATCGGGAAGACGGTCCAGCCATTGTCTACCTCGATCGCAACTTCCCTGATGAATGGTGGCTCAACGACAAAAGGGACTACGAGAACGGCTGCAAGGACACCAAATCCTTAAAAAGCGGTGAATTCCACTTCGATGGAAGCAAGCCTGTCGAGGTCTGGCGCAATCCTGAAGGTCAGATTCATCGAGAAGGAGATCGGGCTGCCGTCACCTACGCCAATGGCACCAAGGTCTGGTACAAGAACGGCAAGATTCATCGGGACATCTTCCCGGCGTTGATTCATGCCAGCGGAGAACAACACTGGTACAAGGACGGCAAGTCTCATCGAGAAGACGGCCCAGCCGTCACGAAAAATGACGGAAGCCAAATCTGGATGAAGGATGGGAAGTGGCATCGTGAAGGCGGACCCGCTTTCATCACGAAGAACCACGAACAGGTTTGGGTCAATGGCTCGCCGCAATGGTCGGAGTACGCTTGGGCCGAAACTGATGCCGATAGCATCATTCGCTGGCGTGACAAAGAAGGCAACTACCATCGTGTCGGACTCCCCGCCATTGTCAAGCCGGGTGGCTGGCATGAATGGTTCGTCCACGGCAAGGCGCATCGAGACGGGGACCAGCCTGCCAAGGTCTGCGAGGCTTTCACGTCCTACTTCAAGAACGGAAGTCTCCATCGAGACGGCGGAAAGCCCGCCGTGATCTACCGGAATGGAGCCGAATACTGGTACGAAAACGACAAGGCACATCGAATCGATGGCCCGGCTGTCTGCTACCACGATCCGAACCAGACGGACGAGTGGTACTTCGAAGGGCATCGACTTCTGCCGCCAATCGTTCAGGGAGCCAAACTCACTGTCACAAGCAAGTCGAGTTTCATCGCTCTGCTTGCCAACGGACAAACCATCCAGATCGAATGCCACGGAGGACAAACATGACAACCAACATCCTCATCGCACTGCTGATCGGAGTCGGCGCTCGATTGACTTTGCCAATCGCCAAACGCTTCTTCAGCCCGATCTCAAAACCAGAGATCACCGAAGATGATTCGTTGACAACCACACTCAACGAGATCACAGAAACCTTCGAACTCCAAGACTCGAATCTCTGGCTCAAGCCAGAAGAACTCGCCAAGGACTCATCGTGGGATCAATTGGCAAAAGAACTCTTCGGCATCGAACTCGCTCAGAAGGAAAACCCAGTCGTCGAGAAACTGGCGAACATCGAACTCGTTCAGGAGAAACCGCTCGAAGTCCCACTCATCATCACGCCAACCCCAGTCGCCGAAGTCATCAACGATGACGATGACGAAGAGGACGACTACGACGACTACTACGAAGAGGACGATGACTACTACGATGATGAGGACGACGATGACTACGACTACGATGATGACGACGATGACTACGACGATGAGGACGATTATGATGACTACTGAGTGATTCGACAAGTTGCCGTTGATCGTTGATCAACTTGGGCGATCCGGTTTTGTAAGTACCAGTCTCTCTTGCGTGGCAAAATTTGACTCCCGGCGATTTTTAAAAATCGCCGGGAGTTTTTGTTTTTGTAACATGATCATACCCATGCAGGAGATTCTTGGTTTTTACTCATGTGCATATTAAGAGGGGGGTGCTAGGTCCACAAATACCCGGCCCCTATGGCTTGTTTTCTACATAACTCACTAGGAGTTGTTGTATTTATTCTTTTGCAACACGAGCTTAACTACAACAACGCACGTTGTTGTGGATATCCACAACATCGTGCGTTGTTCTCACACTACACTTGTGGGTGTTAGGCCGCACGCCGCCGTGCGGCGAGTGCCTCCTCGGCGGTCTTACGACCGCAGCGGAACAGGACGTCGCCGCCCGTCGTCTTGACGGCGAGTCCCAGCTTGTGGGGCTGGAGTCCCACAAAGCTGCCCACAACTTCTCGACTTCCGTTGCTGAGCCATGTCGTGACTCCGCTACGACACTGAGCGACGATCTCACTGGCCTTGGACATGATTCCCTCGTGGTTGCGAACTCGTCACACTACAGATGTGAAGTACGACGTGTCCTTCACATCTAACTTGTGGGTGTTCAGCAGCAGTCGTAGCGGGCGGGATCGTTCTGCCAGTTGTAGAAGTGCATCTCGTTCCGGACGTGGTTGATGAACTCCACTTCCGAGGTGATTTCCCGCTCCCGCAGCTTGATGGCCTTGGCACAGTGCGTGCAAGCGAACGCCCACTCTTCCCGAGTCAGCGGCTCGGTTCGCAGCAACTCCGCCCAATTCTGCAAGGCCATCAGCCGATTGTTGATCAGCCACCAGAGGCGGGCCATGCTTCCACCCATCATCAACCAGATGCGTCCACTCATTCGTCCGTCCTCGTTTGGGGATTGGTCTCTCACACTACACTTGTGGGTGTTGTAGTGTGAGAGACCAATCCCCGAGGGTGATCCTCGGGGGTTGGCGATCCTGCCTACTCGGCCAGTTCCCGCTTGATGCGGCGGGCCTCGGCCTTGCTCATGGCCCCGGTGATGCGGAAGGGGCCGTTGAACACTGCCCAACCCGAGCGGTACTTGTCAACTCGCATTGCTGCACTCCGTTGTGCGTTGTGGGGGAGACTCGTCACATTGAACTTGTGGGTGTTGGCTACTTCGGCTTGGAGTTGGGTGTTCGTCAGTCGTGGTAGACGCAGCGGGCGTCGGTGAACACAATCCGCATCTTGTCGGCGTCGTGATCCGACTCGAACTGGACGAGGTTGTAGGCCACCCCGTAGAACGCCAGCCGTTCTTCCATGTGGAGATGGATGAACTCGTTGATCGTCTCCAGCATCTTGCGGCGGATGACGACGATGATGAATCGTCGTTCGTGTTCCGCCAGATTGCAGCGCCACATTTCCAGATCGGAGTCGAAATCGCAGACTTGCGACACGGCAATCTGGAAGAACGCATCGCACACGGCCTCGGCAGCAATCATCGTCGTGTTCCCAAAGGAAGGGGAGTGTTCGTCACTCCCTCGGTTGAGTGTCGAGAGCAACTGTTGCTCTCGACACTCCCCTTGTGGGTGTTACGCCGCCTTCGAGCGGTACACGATCCAGCGGTTCATCTGCGGCACGAACCGCAACTGTCCGCTGCCCGAGTAGAAGAACCGCAAGGCGTCGGCCTCGGGGCTGTCGGTCGCAATCCCGTCGATCGCCCCAGCGCTGCCGGTCCAGACGATCTTGGGGGCGAGACCGTCCATCACCTTGCGGTGCTTTTCGGTCTCAGCGGCCTTCAACCGCAGCAACCGCTGGCGGTTGCGGAAGTCCCGCCCGGCCTTGAGGCCCATGTTCGCCGTCTCGCCCGCACCACGGGGGGTGAACTTCGCCATCGTCGCATTCCTCAGAAGGATTGGGGTGAATCGTCACATTCGACTTGTGGGTGTTGGTCAGAACATCAAGACGTCGTTACGCTTCCCGCATTCCTCACAGTCACCGTAGCAACCCAAGACTGCGGGTTTGCCGCAGGAGCATGACGGACGCATTCGATCGTCCATTGTGGCGTTGCCACGAGGCTGATTGGCCTCACGTCGTCGCTGTTCCTGTTCATGGCGTCGTTGCTCGTACCCTTCCGGCGGCATGGCATTCTCCAAAGGTGAGGTTGTTGGACGTTGACCTTGTGGGTGTTCAGCCGATCTGGAAGACGATCTTCTCAACCCCCCCCTCTTCAAGGGGGAGTTGGTGACTGGTCACTTTGGGCAGGAAGCCGCCACCCCTCACCCATACGGTGAGGTTTTCGAGCGCCTCCAGCATTCGCTCACGGGCATACGGTTCGCCCGTGCCACCGTTCCACTCGATTGCGGCTTCCAACACTTCGACCAGCGACTTGACCGGGTCCATCGTCATGTCCTTTTAGGGGGAGTGGCCTCTCACAAACACCTTGTGGGTGTTTGCGGGAGGCCACTCCCCCCGGCTTTCGCCGGGGGGCGGCATCGACCGTCAGGCGACCTCGATTTCGGACATGCTCTTCCAGAGCGGCTTCTCATAGGGCGACTTCGTCATCGCCCGGTAGCCGCTGCTTTCCGTCAGCCGCTTGAGGCCGAAGCGGTGGCCGGGGTTGTTGCTGGACGGCGGGTTGATGCCGCTCCAGAAGACCCCGTACAGCGTGCGGCTTCCCATGACCCGCACCACGGCGAGCGGAGCGTGCGGCCCCGCCGCCTTGAAGGCGTGTTCCTTGCCGACTTTGGATGGAATCAGGCGGGCCAGCGGATTCGTGGGCGTCTGCGGCAGAGCCGCCTGCGGCTGCATCTCGAACTTCACGATAAGGCTGGTGGTTCCGGCGGGCACGGTCACGGTGGCGTTGCTCATTCGACTGTTCCTTGAGTGGTGAAGTGGTCGTCACATTGAACTTGTGGGTGTTGGCCTACTCGTCAGGCGGCTTTGCGGAAGCGTTCTTCCCGCTTTCGCTGCTGCTGTTCACGTTCGCTCAACTCTCGCAGGCGGCGATCCCGCTGGTAGCCGTTCTCAAACGGCAGGCGGTCCTGAGAATCCCGCAGATAACGACGAGCTTGCTTTCGATTTCTGAAGCGATTGTTCATGTTCCTCTCTCTCGCACCATGAAAACCCCGCCCACCGATTGGGCGGGGGTTGTAGCTCTCTTGTGGGTGTTAGGCGGCGACCGGGAAGGCCGACGCTTGCCACATCGGGTGATTGGTGATCTCAGTCAGAACCTCGACCGCCAGTTCCTCGCCGAACTCCGCAGCGAGTTTCTCGCCGACTCCACGGAGCGACTCGCATTCCCAGCATTCTTCGCTGGTGCGGGTTTGGGGATGTTCTGCCCCATATTCCCAACCATCGGTTGGCGACCAGTGGGTTCCCCACCGTTTCGCCATTTCGACGTAGTCGGGCATCAACGCCCCACGGGTGTCTTTCTTGACTCGGTTGTTGTGATCCTTGACGTAGATCATTGTGGGTGTTGCGTCAACCCTCTTGAGCTTGAACTTGCCAGCGTCGGCCCCCGTCCGCAGGAAGGCGTTGCTCCATGTCAACTCGAACGAACCCGTCGAGCCCTCTTTCGTGAGGACAACCTTGAGCACGGGCATCGGCGGATAGACCGTGCGTTTCTTCTCCGGGTCGTACTTGCCGCCAACCCGTGCCCGCAGCGTGATCGTGCCCTTGAACTCACCGGTGATCTTGTCCGTGTCCGGTGCCTTATTGGCACTCTTGCACTTCACGAACTCGGCGGCATCACCACGGCCTTCTTTCTGCAACTCAATCTTGTAGCCAGTCCGCATTGTCTTGCCCTTGAAGAGGGGAGTGTTCGTCACACTCCCCTTGTGGGTGTTGGTTGGTCACTCTGAGGATTATATGATCGTCGTTCGGCGTTTCCCCTTCGGGAACAACACGAGGCTTTGGATCGGATGCTCCAGAGCATGATCAAAGTCTCTCGGACATGCTCCATTGATCTCGATTGCTCCGTTCTTGATCCAGCGCCGCAGTTCAGACCCCGACGCCTTTCGATCCGGAAACTCAATGGAGTGGAATTCCATCAAGTTGTTCAACCAGATCATGTAATCAAGGAGCGTGTCCGGCATCGTCATTCTCCGAATGAGTGTTCGTCACACTCCCCTTGTGGGTGTTCCTCAGTGACTCGAAGAGTCACTGAGGAACACCGCTGGCCGATCACTCACCGGCCTTGTAGGCCGCTTCGTCCGCCCAGAAGATGTCTTTCAGACAGTCCACTTGCTGCCGCTTTTCTTGCATCTGGCGGGTGCAGACCAGCTTGTGGGCCTCACGGTGGTCGAACATGGCCGACAACTTGAGCCGCATCCGCTCGCAGAGTTCTTTCAGCTTGTAGGAATACCCCGTCGCCTTGAAGACGAGCCGCATCGACAACATCGTTGTGATGATGGAGTCGAATTTCGACAACTCCAGATCGGCGTCACCGGCGAGACGGGCCTCAGCATTGACGCTGTCGATCCGCTGGATCGTATCGTTCTTCCACTGCTGGAGAGCGTTGTCCAGCATCGAATCCGCAGCGACCATACGCTTCAAGGCAACCGTTGCCTGCCGCAGATTCTCTTCCAACTCCATCACTTGCTG
>JACCDG011311839.1_pt1 | contig 32576 bp, 26 predicted proteins | sample 7442471 | NCBI WGS metagenome assembly JACCDG01 (sample SAMN15323444, study PRJNA562643) | freshwater metagenome | isolation source: river surface water | place: USA:Blue River Watershed | collected 2017-08-17 | reverse complement strand
TGACCTGGTCCTTGTCGACCGGGGTGTACTGCTGGCCTGCGGGGTTGTAGATGCCGATCTGGCGGAACAGGCCTTCCATGCCGAAGGTGCGGGCCTCGTCCACCAGGATGGGCACCACGCGCGGGCCCAGGGCCTGGTCGCGCAGCAGCTGCGTCAAAAAGCGCACGTAGGCCTGGGTGGTGGAAATCTCGCGGCCTTCGGCGGTGGGCTCGATCACCGACTTGAAGGTCTCCAGCGACGGCACCGTGAAGCTCTCGTCGGCCTTGACGCGGCGGTGCGGCAGGTAGCCGCCCAGGGCCTTGCGGCGCTCGTGCAGGTAGCGCATTTCGGGCGTGTCGTCGGCCGGCTTGTAGAACGGGATCTTGGCCAGTTCGCTGTCCGGGATCGGGATGTTGAAGCGGTCACGCATGTACTTGATGTCATCGTCCGTGAGCTTCTTGGTTTGGTGGACCGTGTTCTTGCCCTCGCCGGCCTTGCCCATGCCGAAGCCCTTGACGGTCTTCATCAGCAGCACGGTGGGCTGGCCCTTGTGGTTCACGGCCGCGTGGTAGGCGGCATAGACCTTCTGCGGGTCGTGACCACCGCGTCGCAGATTCCAGATGTCGTCGTCCGACAGGTGCGACACCAGTTCGAGGGCCTTGGGATCACGGCCGAAGAAATGCTTGCGCACGTAAGCGCCGTCGTTGGCCTTGAACGCCTGGAAGTCGCCGTCCAGCGTTTCCATCATGATCTTGCGCAGGGCGCCGGTCTTGTCGCGGGCCAGCAGCGGGTCCCAGTTGGAACCCCACAGGCACTTGATGACGTTCCAGCCGGCGCCACGGAACTCGCCTTCGAGTTCCTGGATGATCTTGCCGTTGCCGCGAACCGGTCCGTCCAGACGCTGAAGGTTGCAGTTGATCACGAAGATCAGGTTGTCCAGGCCTTCGCGCGCGGCCAGGCCGATCGCGCCCAAGGACTCGACCTCGTCCATCTCGCCGTCGCCGCAGAAGACCCAGACCTTGCGGTTTTCGGTGTTGGCGATGCCACGGGCGTGCAGGTACTTGAGGAAACGTGCCTGGTAGATGGCCATCAGCGGGCCCAGGCCCATGGACACCGTGGGGAACTGCCAGAACTCGGGCATCAGCTTGGGGTGCGGGTAGCTCGACAGCCCCTTGCCATCCACTTCCTGACGGAAATTGAGCAGCTGCTCTTCGGTCAGGCGGCCTTCGAGGTAGGCGCGGGCATAAACACCAGGCGCCACATGGCCCTGGATGTAGACGCAGTCACCGCCGTGGTTTTCGCTCTCGGCGTGCCAGAAATGGTTGAAACCGGCGCCGAACATGTGGGCCAGCGAAGCAAACGAGCCGATGTGGCCGCCCAGGTCACCGCCGTCTTCGGGGTTGTGGCGGTTGGCTTTGACCACCATGGCCATGGCGTTCCAGCGCATGTAGGCGCGCAGGCGCTCTTCGATCTCGATGTTGCCCGGGCAGCTGGCTTCCTGGCTGGGCTCGATGGTGTTCACATAGCCGGTGGTGGCCGAAAACGGCATGTCGATGCTGTTCTCGCGGGCGTGTTCCAGCAATTGCTCCAGCAGGAAGTGGGCACGCTCGCCGCCTTCCTTTTCGATCACGGCGGACAGCGCGTCCATCCATTCACGGGTTTCCTGGGTGTCCAGATCCTGGGCGGGCGGGTTGGGATTGGCGGCAGTCATGCACGGTCTCCTGAAGTGTTATCGAATGGATCAGTGGCGCGAGTGTCGCACAGATTTTTCCAATTTTCAAATTGTGCTTAATGATTTCATATTGCGATATTTAAATGACTATTGTGCAGAATGAACTACCCTAAACTCGGCCGCAGATGAAAACCATCCGTGAAATCCAGTCTCCTTCGGTTCCCAACCCTGTGCAGCGCTGGCAGCAGTGGTGGCGCAAGCAGTCTCCGGTGCGGCAAGACCGCTTCGCCAATCTGGCCCCGGTGGCCGCCGTGGTGCTGTTCATGGCCGCCATCGCGTCTGCGTTCTGGTACCTGCGGGGCGAGGAACTGGAGCGCGAACAGGAGGCGGTTCGGCGCGACGTGGAGTACGCACAGCAGCGGCTAAGGCTGCGCCTGCTGGAGCGCCAGGAACAGGTCATGCGCATGGCGCGCGACATCTCCAACCAGGAAATCCGCAAGGACCAGTTCGCAGTACGCGCTGAAGCCCTGGTGCAGCAGTACCCCGAGTACCAGTCGCTGTCGTGGGTGAACGAGCGCCGCCAGGTGATCTCGACCCATACCGTCTCCAACCTGCTGCACAGCCTGCCCTTGCGGCTGGGCGAAGCATTGCCCCTGGGTGACACGGAGACCCACTACAGTCTCTCGCGCGATCTGATGCAGCCCATCTATGGCGTGATCGAATCGGACAAGCCCAAGGATGGGGCCTTGCCCATGCTGCAACTGCACACCCCGCTGACCAACGACAAGGGGCAGTTCAGCGGGGTGCTGATGGCCGAATACCCGCTCGAGAGCCTGCTGCGCTACGGCGTGCCAACCGAGATCCTGGCCAAGTACGCCATCTCCCTTGTCAATGCCGAGGGCGAGACCCTGGCCGGGCAGACCATTCCGGCGCGCACGCACCCCTGGCAAGTGTTCTCCTGGGCAGCTCCGGCGGGCAACGAATACCGTGTGCCGGTCTCGCCCGTGGGCAACGGTCTGCTGCTGCGCGCGCAGGCCTGGCGCACCTCTACAGGCCTGGTGGGCAATGCCCAGTTCTGGATGGTCGCCGCCCTGAGCGTCATGACCGCCTGGATGCTGATCGCGAACTGGCGCCACAGCCGCCGCCGGCTGCAGGCCCAAAAAGCCCTGATCGCAGAAACCAACTTCCGCCGGGCCATGGAAAACTCCATGCTCACCGGCATGCGGGCGCTGGACCTGCAGGGGCGCATCACCTATGTGAACGCCGCCTTTTGCGAGATGACCGGCTGGAGCGAGGCAGAGCTGGTGGGGGCCACGGCCCCCTTCCCCTACTGGCCCGAGCAGGACCACGACCTGCTGATGAAGCGCCTGGAAGACGAGTTGCGTGGCCTGCAGAGCCCCGGCGGCTTCCAGGTGCGGGTCAAGCGCAAGGACGGCGGGCTTTTCGAGGCGCGCATGTACGTCTCGCCCCTGATCGATGCCACCGGCAAGCACACCGGCTGGATGACCTCGATGACCGACATCACCGAGCCCACCCGGATCCGCGAGCAGCTGGCCAGCTCCCACGAGCGCTTCACCATCGTGCTCGAGGCGCTGGACGCTTCGGTATCAGTGGCTCCGCTGGGCAGCAAGGAACTGCTGTTTGCAAACAAGCTCTACCGCCAGTGGTTTGGACAGGACACCCAGGGGCACTTGCAGCTGGTCGAGCAGGCCGGCGCCTACATCGCCACCGAAAGCGCGGAAGACGTCGATGCGCTGGCCGGCCTACCTACCGAGCCGCTGACCGCCGCTCAGGCGGAAAACGCGGAGGTGTTTGTGCCTGCGCTCGACAAATGGCTGGAAGTGCGCTCGCGCTACCTCAACTGGGCCGATGGCCGACTGGCCCAGATGGTGATCGCCACCGACATCACGCCGCGCCGCAAGGCCGAAGAACTGGCCGCGCAGCAGGCCGAGCGTGCCCAGACCGCCAGCCGCCTGATCACCATGGGCGAGATGGCCTCCAGCGTGGCCCACGAGCTCAATCAGCCGCTGACGGCCATCAGCAACTACTGCAACGGCATGATCTCGCGCATCAAGAACCAGCAGATCAAGGAAGAGGACCTGCTCTGGGCGCTGGACAAGACGGCGCACCAGGCCCAGCGCGCCGGGCAGATCATTCAGCGCATCCGCAGCTTCGTCAAACGCAGCGAACCTAATCGAACTCCGTCGGAGGTGCTGTCCATCGTGCAGGAAGCGGTCGAACTGGCCGAAATCGAACTGCGCCGCCGCCATGTGCGCCTGTCGCACTACGTCGCCGCCCGCCTGCCGCAACTGATGGTGGACCCGATCCTGATCGAGCAGGTCCTGATTAACCTGATGAAGAACGCGGCCGAATCGATCGACCACGCCGACCGCCCGGCTGACCAGCGCCATGTGGAGCTGCGAGTGGTACCGGGTCGCCAGGAAGACGAAGACGTGGTCGAATTTTCCGTGACCGACACCGGCAAGGGCCTGCCCCCTCAAACCCTCGAGCGCCTGTATGAGGCCTTCTTCTCTACCAAGGCCGAAGGCATGGGTATTGGTTTGAACCTGTGCCGCAGCATCATCGAGTCCCACGCGGGCAGGATCGAAGCGCAGAACCTCTACAATGCCGATGAAATCGTCGGTTGCCGGTTCTCGTTCTGGATTCCCGTCCACACCGCTGCCCTACCTGAAAAATCCTCCGAGGTCAGTCCATGAGTTTGATCCCCAAAAAAGGCACCGTCTATGTCGTCGATGACGACGAAGCCGTGCGCGACTCCCTGCAGTGGCTGCTCGAAGGCAAAGACTACCGTGTGCGCTGCTTTGAATCGGCAGAAGCCTTTTTGGCGCGTTTTGACCCCCGCGAAGTCGCCTGCCTGATCGTCGACGTGCGCATGGGTGGCATGACGGGACTGGAGCTGCAGGACCGCCTGATCGAGCGCAAATCCCCGCTGCCCATCGTGTTCATCACCGGCCACGGCGACGTGCCCATGGCCGTCAACACCATGAAAAAAGGTGCCATGGACTTCATCCAGAAGCCCTTCAAGGAAGAAGAGCTGCTGGGCCTGGTCGAGCGCATGCTCGACGAAGCGCGCGACGCCTTTGCCGAATACCAGCAGGCCGCCAGCCGCGATGCGCTGCTGTCCAAGCTGACCGGGCGCGAATCCCAGGTGCTCGAGCGCATCGTCGCCGGTCGCCTGAACAAGCAGATCGCCGATGATCTGGGCATCAGCATCAAGACGGTGGAGGCGCACCGCGCCAACATCATGGAAAAGCTCAACGCCAATACCGTGGCCGACCTGCTCAAGATTGCCCTGGGCAAGGATGCTGTAAAAGCCTGAGCCCGACACACACCCCACAAACGCCCGCCACTGTCGGGCGTTTTGCATTTTTCACCGACCTTTTCAAGAACTGAACATGACCGCCCAAATCATCGACGGCAACGCCCTGTCCAAACAACTGCGTACCGAAGTCGCCACCCGCGCCCAGGCTCTCAAGGCCAAGGGCATCACGCCGGGCCTGGCCGTGGTGCTGGTGGGTGACAACCCTGCCAGCCAGGTCTATGTGCGCAACAAGGTCAAGGCCTGCGAAGACAGTGGCTTGCATTCTGTCCTTGAAAAGTACGACGCCAGCATGACCGAAGCGGCCCTGCTGGACCGCGTCGAAGCGCTCAACAACGACCCGTCCATCCACGGCATCCTGGTGCAGCTGCCCCTGCCCGAGCACATCGACGCGCAAAAGGTGATCGAAGCCATCAGCCCGGTCAAGGACGTGGACGGCTTCCACATCGCCAGCGCGGGCGCCCTGATGACCGGCATGCCCGGCTTCTGGCCCTGCACGCCTTACGGCTGCATGAAGATGCTGGAAAGCATTGGCTACGACCTGCGCGGCAAACATGCGGTGGTGATCGGCCGCAGCAACATCGTGGGCAAACCCATGGCGCTGATGCTGCTGCAAGAGGACGCCACGGTCACCATCTGCCATTCGCGCACCAAAGACCTGAAAGCCCAGACCCTGCAGGCCGACGTGATCGTGGCCGCGGTGGGCAAGCGCAACGTCCTGACCGCCGACATGGTCAAGCCCGGCGCCGTGGTGCTGGACGTGGGCATGAACCGCAACGACGAGGGCAAGCTCTGCGGCGACGTGGACTTTGACGGCGTCAAGCAAGTGGCGGGCTACATCACCCCGGTGCCCGGTGGGGTCGGACCCATGACCATCACCATGCTGCTGGTCAACACCCTTGAAGCCGCCGAACGCGTCGCCAAATGAACGACATGGATTCCCGGTCAAGCCGGGAATGACGCCAGACAACACCACTTGTCATCCTCGGGCTTGACCCGAGGATCCAGTGCAAACCAACCCAACCTGCCATGAACCCTTTGCTCGAAACATCCGGCCTGCCACTTTTTGACCGCATCGCCCCCGAACACGTGGCGCCCGCCATGGATGTGCTGCTGGCAGACGCCGATGCCGCCCTTACCCGCGTAACGGCCGTCGATTTTCCGGCCCGCTGGAGCGACATCGCCCGGGTGCTGGACGTCGCCACAGAACGCCTGGGCCGCGCCTGGGGCGCGGTGAGCCACCTCAACAGCGTGGCCGACACGCCCGAGCTGCGCGCGGCCTACAACGCCGCCCTGCCCCGCGTGACCGAGTTCTGGACGCGACTGGGGAGCAACGAACAGCTTTATGCCAAATACAAGGCCATCGACCCCGCCAGCCTGAACGCCGAACAGCGCCAGGCCCACAGGAACGCCTTGCGCGGCTTCGTGCTCGGCGGTGCCGAGCTGCAGGGCGCGGCCAAGGAGCGCTACGCCGCCATTCAGGAGCGTCAGGCCGAGGTCTCGCAAAAATTCAGCGAAAACACGCTGGATGCGACCGACAGCTGGACGCTGGACGTCGAGCCTGCCGAACTGGCCGGCATGCCGCAGGACGTGATCGACACCGCCTGCGCCCTGGCCGAGAAAAACGGCCAGAGCGGCAAGGCCCGACTCACGCTCAAGATGCCCTGCTACCTGCCGGTCATGCAGTTCGCCGACAGCAGCGCGCTGCGCGAAAAGCTCTACAAGGCCTACACCACCCGCGCCTCCGACCAGGCCGAAGGCGAAGCCCAAAAATACGACAACACCGCGCTGATGAGCGAAATCCTGGCCCTGCGCCAGGAAGAAGCCAGGCTGCTCGGCTACGACAACTTCGCCCAGGTCTCGGTGGTGCCCAAGATGGCCGAATCGCCGGAGAAGGTCATCGGCTTTTTGCGCGACCTGGCCGCCAAGGCCAAGCCCTATGCCGAGAAAGACCTGGCCGACCTGCGCGAATTTGCACAGAAAGAGCTGGGCCTGTCCGGCGAGCTCAACGCCTGGGACATCCCCTACCTGAGCGAAAAACTCAAGGAGGCGCGCTACAGCTTCAGCGAGCAGGAGGTCAAACAGTACTTCACTGCGCCCAAGGTGCTGGCGGGTCTCTTCCGCATCATCGAGACCCTGTTCGAAGTCAGCATCCGCAAGGACGAAGCGCCCGTTTGGCACCCGGCGGTGGAGTTCTACCGCATCGAGCGCGACGGCCAGCTCGTGGGCCAGTTCTACCTCGACCCCCCAGCCCGCGCCGGCAAGCGCGGCGGCGCCTGGATGGACGATGTGGTCGGCCGCTGGCTGCGCCCGGACACCGGCACCCTGCAGACCCCGGTGGCGCACCTGGTGTGCAACTTCGCCGAAGGCGTGAACGGCAAGCCGCCACTGCTCACCCACGACGATGTGATCACCCTCTTCCACGAATTCGGTCATGGCCTGCACCACATGCTCACGCAGGTGAATGAGCGCGATGTGTCGGGCATCAGCGGTGTGGAGTGGGACGCGGTCGAGCTGCCCAGCCAGTTCATGGAGAACTTCTGCTGGGAATGGTCGGTGCTGCGCCACATGACCGCCCATGTGGACACCGGCGAGCCGCTGCCGCGCGCACTGTTCGACAAGATGCTGGCAGCCAAGAATTTCCAGAGCGGGCTGCAGACGCTGCGCCAGATCGAATTTGCGCTGTTCGACATGCGCCTGCACGCCGAGCACGACCCGGCGCTGGACTTCATGCCCCTGCTGCACCAGGTGCGTGCCGAAGTCGCGGTGCTGCAGCCGCCCAGCTTCAACCGCATGGCCCACACCTTCGGCCACATCTTCTCGGGCGGCTACGCAGCGGGTTACTACAGCTACAAGTGGGCCGAGGTGCTGAGTGCCGACGCTTACGCTGCCTTTGAGGAAACTGCCGCCGAAGACGGCAGCCCCAGCATCGAGACCGGTCGCCGCTACCGCCAGGCGATTCTGGAAGCCGGCGGCAGCCGTCCAGCGCTGGAGTCCTTCAAGGCCTTCCGTGGCCGCGAACCCAACCTGGACGCCCTGCTGCGGCACCAGGGCATGGCCTGACGGCCGGCACAGTCTTGCCAAGCTGAGTAAAGTGGGCGCTTCGAGGATTCCTGAGGAGCGCCCCATGAAACACCGCCTGCTGCTGGCCTGCTGTACCGCTCTGCTCTGCGGCTGGCTGAGCCCGGCTGCTGCCAACACCTGCCCGACCACCCTCAACCACACCCTGCCGCGCCTGCAGGACGAGAAACCGCAGTCCCTGTGCCAGTACCAGGGCAAGGTGGTGCTGGCGGTCAACACCGCCAGTTACTGCGGCTTCACCGGCCAGTACAAGGGACTCGAAGGCCTGTACGCTCGTTACAAGGACGCAGGCCTCGTGGTGCTGGGCTTTCCGTCCAACGACTTCGCCCAGGAAAAAGGCAGCAACAAGGAAATCGCCGAGTTCTGCGAGAACACCTTTGGCGTGAAGTTCCCGATGTTCGCCGCCTCCAGCGTGCGCGGCGACAAGGCCAACCCCTTCTTCCGCCAGCTGATCGCCCAGGGCGCCACGCCCCCGCGCTGGAATTTCTACAAATACCTGATCGGCCGTGACGGCAAGCTGATCGACAGCTACGGCAGCATGACCGGGCCGGAAGACCGCAAGCTGCAGGCCGCCATCGAGAAAAGCCTCAAGGCGCAGCCCTGAGCAGGCAACAAAAAACCCGACACGGAACACTCCGTGTCGGGTTTTGGATTTGGTAGGCGCGATTGGACTCGAACCAACGACCCCCACCATGTCAAGGTGGTGCTCTAACCAGCTGAGCTACGCGCCTGCAAGCCTTGCATTGTAGCAGGATTTCAGCGCCTTCTGGCGTTGCGAACCCCTTTGACGTGCTTGATGGCGGTCAGCACCCTTGAAATGAGTGCGGCATCGGGCGTTTCCACGGTGAAGGTCATGAAGGCCATGCCTTTGACCGAATGGGTCTGCACACCAATGACGTTGATCTTCTCCTTGGAAAACACCTCGGAAATATCGCGCAGCAGGCCTTGCCGGTCCAGGGCCTCGACGGCCACATCCACTGGATAGACTGCCGCGTCCGGCCCGGCCTTGCGCTCGCCCCAGCGCACATCGATGACGCGCTCGGGCGTCTTGGCGCTGAGCTCGCGCAGGTTGCTGCAGTCCTGGCGGTGGATGCTGACGCCCTTGCCCCGGGTCACAAAGCCGGCGATCGCGTCGGGCGGAGCGGGCTTGCAGCAACGCGAGAGCTGCGTGAGCAGCGAATCCACGCCCACCACCAGCACCCCCGAGGCCGACTTGTGGCGGCTGCCGCGAGTGGAGCGGCGCAGCACCATCTCGTCGGCCGTGGGTGCAGGCTCAGGCGGGTTGAGCAGGACCTCGATGTTGCGCAGCGAATACTCGTCCTTGCCCACCACCTCGAACAGGCCATCGGCCGACTTGAAGCCCAGCTGCGAGGCCAGATCGTCGAGTTTGATGGCGGTGCGGCCTTCGCGCTGCAGGAGTTTTTCGACCGCTTCACGGCCGCGTGCGACATGTTCGGCCGCGATCTGGGCGTTGAACCAGGAGCGCACCTTGTTGCGCGCCCGGTTGCTGGCCAGAAAGCCCAGCTCGGGGTTAAGCCAGTCGCGCGAGGGCGCGCCCTCCTTGATGGCCGTGATCTCCACCGTCTGGCCGTTGGCCAGCGGGGTGTTGAGCGGCACCATGGCACCGTCGACCTTGGCACCGCGGCAGCGGTGACCCAGGCTGGTGTGAATGGTGTAGGCAAAGTCCAGCGGCGTGGCGCCCTGCGGCAGCTCGACGATGGCGGCATCGGGGGTGAGTACATAGATGCGGTCATCGAACAGACCTTTGTCGGCAACTGTCCCCGAGAGGTCACGCTCCCAGGCGAGCAGCTGGCGCAGCACCGCGATCTTGGCGTCGTAGGCGCTGCTGGCGCTCACGCCCGCATAGCCTTTGGTACCGGCCTCCTTGTAGGCCCAGTGGGCGGCCACGCCATGCTCGGCATGGTCGTGCATCGCCTGGGTGCGGATCTGGATCTCGATCGGCCGGCCGTCGGTGTCGCGCACCACCGTATGCAAGGACTGGTAGCCGTTGGCCTTGGGGCGTGCGATGTAGTCGTCAAACTCTTCGGGGATGGGCGTGAAGTGTTCGTGCACCCAGCTCAGGGCCTGGTAGCAGTCGGCCACCTCGCGCACCACCACCCGCACCGCGCGGATGTCGAAAACCCGCTCGAAGGGCAGCGACTTGCCCCGCATCTTCTTGACGATGCTGTAGATGTGCTTGGGCCGGCCGCTGACTTGGGCCTGGATGCCCTGCGCGGCCAAAGCATGCGACAGCCTATCGCACAAAGCCACCATGTACTGCTCGCGCTCGGTGCGCTTTTCGTCAAGCAGTCGGGCAATCTGTTTGTAGGTGTCGGGTTCCAGAAAACGGAATGACAGGTCCTCCAGGGCCCACTTGATCTGCCAGATGCCCAGGCGGTTGGCCAGCGGCGCAAACACCTGCAGGGATTCACTGGCCAGCGCGGGCGGCACTGGCAGCTTGGTGGCTGCGTAATGGCGCAGGGTCTGCAGGCGCGACGCCAGGCGCAACATGACCACCCGCAGGTCGCGCGAAAAGGCCAGCAGCATCTTGCGCACGTTTTCGGTCTGCAGTTGGGGATCGTCCACCCGCTGTGCCGTGCTTGCCGCAGCGCGGGACAGACGCTGCACATGCAGCAGCTGGTTGGTCTGCATGGCCAGTTGCGCCAGGTTCTCGCCAAAGGCCTTGGTGATCACCTCTTCGGGCTTGTTCAGGTGCGGGCAGGCATAGACCAGGTAACCGGCCGCCTGCATCTCCTCGGAGCCGCCGATCTCGGCCAGGATGTCGGCCACGGCCTGGGCATGCGCCCAGACGTTTTCGCCGGTGTCGAGTTGCTCGCTTTCAATCAGGGCGCGGGCAAAGCTGCGGGCGCGCTCGAGCGTACCCTGCGCCAGCTGCGGCGTTGCAGTGGCCTGCAACACCGCTGGCGAAGCCAGAGGGAAACCGCTCATGTGGCTCATGCCTGGGAACCCAGCAAAAAGTCCGCCAGCATATCGATGTGCGCCGGATCGGTCAGAGTGGGTGCGTGCCCCACACCGGCCCACTGCACCAGCTGTGCCCGCGGTCCGCGCTCTGTCATGGACAGGGCGGTGGCTTCGGTCAGCAGGTCCGATTCCTGCCCGCGAATCAGCAGGACCTGCGCCCCGATCTGGTCGTACAGGTGCCACATGACCGCCTCGGCCGCCTGCGCGGCGTCCTGCGTCAGGGCTCGGATCGGCTCGCCGATGGCCGGGTCATAGTGCAGGGTCAGCGCCCCATCGGGGCACTGGCGCACCATGTGCGCGCTCAGCTCCAGCCAGAGGTCTTCAGGCACAGGGCCAAAACCCAGCGACAGCCGCCGCATCTCGGCCGCAGCTTCAGACAGGTTGGCAAACTGGCCATAGCGCCCCACGTACTGCTGCATGCGCTGCACCGAGGCCCAGGTGATGGACGGCCCCACATCGTTGAGCACCAGTCGGCGAATGGGCGCCGGCAAAGGCAAGCCAGGCTGACCAGCCAGCACCATGCCGATCAGGCCCCCCATGCTGGTGCCGACCCAGTCCAGCGTCTGCAGAGGCGAACGCTGCTGCAGCTCGGCCAGCAGGGCCAGCATGTCGGCCGCGTATTGCGGGATCTGGTAGAGCGAAGGATGCGGCAGCCAGTCGCTGCGGCCGCGGCCGGCCACATCGGGGCAGACCACCTGCACCTGCCCCCCCGAGCGCGCCACGAGGGCCTGGGCCAGCCGGTCAAAGTCGCGCCCCTGGCGGGTCAGGCCATGCACGCAGACCACCACATGGGGGGCTGCGGCATCGCCCCAGGACCACCAGGCCATGCGGTGCTGGCCCTCGGGATGGGGGCAGGTGACGGATTCGAGTCGGGGCTGAAGCATGACGCAGGTCAAAGTCGGAAAAGTGGCGAGCGCAGGTGTCAGAAAGACGCTCTGACAGTGCGGTCATAATGGATTTTTCACCATCGTAATGGATACGGAGAAGACAGCATGCTCAAAGGCAAGACCGCACTCGTCACAGGTTCCACCAGCGGCATCGGCCTGGGGATCGCCAAGGCCCTGGCGGCGCAAGGCGCCAACATCGTGCTCAACGGTTTTGGCGATGTCGAGGGCCCCAAGGCAGAGATCGCTGCGCTGGGCGTGAAGGTGGCTTACCACGGCGCCGACATGAGCAAAGCCGGCGAGATCGAGGCGATGATGCAATTCGCCGCCGACACCTTCGGCCGCGTGGACATCCTGGTCAACAACGCCGGCATCCAGCATGTGGCCCGCATTGAGGACTTCCCGGTCGAGCGCTGGGACGCCATCATCGCCATCAACCTCACCAGCGCCTTCCACGCCACGCGCCTGGCCCTGCCGGCCATGAAGGCCGCCAACTGGGGCCGCATCATCAACGTGGCCTCGGTGCATGGCCTGGTGGCCTCGGCCGAAAAATCGGCGTATGTGGCCGCCAAGCACGGCATCGTTGGCCTGACCAAGGTCACTGCCCTGGAGAACGCCACCAGCGGCATCACCTGTAACGCCATCTGCCCCGGCTGGGTGCTGACCCCCTTGGTGCAAAAACAGGTGGACGCCAAGGCTGCAGCGCTGGGCGTGTCCAACGAAGAAGCCAAAAAAGTGCTGCTGGGCGAAAAGGAGCCTTCCATGCAGTTCACCACTCCCGAAGAACTGGGCGCACTGGCCGTCTTTTTCTGCTCGCCCGCGGCCAACAACGTTCGTGGCGTGGCCTGGAACATGGACGGCGGCTGGGCGGCTCAGTAACGATTGCTTACGTTGGCCCGGGTAAGCTGTGCCACCCTCCGGTTTGTGTTCGACAGCCTGAACTTTTTGCATGACCCCCACCCCTCGCCTCGACAAGATCGTCATCGTCGATGACGATGCCCGCATCCGCGACCTGCTGCGCCGCTTTCTCTCGCAAGAGGGTTTTGACGTGCTCATGGCCGAAGACTCGCGGGCGCTTGCGCGCATCATGCAGCGTGAAAGCGTGGACCTGATCGTGCTCGACCTGATGCTGCCCGGCGAAGACGGCCTGACCATCTGCAGGCGGCTGCGCGCCGAAGGCCAGAAGGTCCCCATCATCATGCTGACCGCCAAGGGCGAGGATGTGGACCGGATCACCGGCCTGGAAATCGGCGCGGACGACTACCTGGCCAAGCCCTTCAACCCGCGCGAGCTGCTCGCCCGCATCCACGCGGTGCTGCGCCGCCGGCCCGCGCAGGAAGTGCCCGGCGCACCCAGCAACGACCTGGAAGTCATCCCCTTCGGTGACTTCGTGTTCGATCTGGGGGCACGCTCGCTCAAGAAAGCCGGCAAGGACATTGCCCTGACCACCGGCGAATTCGCCATGCTCAAGGTACTGGTGCGCCACCCGCGCCAGCCGCTGAGCCGCGACAAGCTGGCCCAGCTGGCGCGAGGACGCGAATTCGAGCCCTTTGACCGCAGCCTGGACGTGCAGGTCTCGCGCCTGCGCAAGCTGATCGAAACCGACCCCGCCAACCCCAAAATCATCCAGACGGTCTGGGGCGTGGGCTATGTGTTCGTGCCCGACGGAGCCGCCTGACGTGACCTGGCGCCGTGAGGCGATGCGCTGGGCGCCCCGGTTGCGCAGGCACCCCCTGCAGGGCCTGAGCCTGTTCTGGCGCACCTTTGTGCTCCTGAGCCTGCTGATGCTGTGCAGCACCCTGGTGTGGCTGCTGCTGTTTCGCAGCCAGGAGTACGAGCCGCGCGTGCTGCGCAACGCGCACCAGATCGCCACCGTCGTCAACCTCACCCGCAACGCCCTGATCCACACCGACGCGATCGCGCGCGTGTCGCTGCTCAAGACGCTGGCCGATGAAGAGGATGTGCGACTGGTGATCCGCGAACCGGGTGACCGCATCCGGCCCTTTGGCGACTCGGCTCTCGAAGCCCAGCTGGCCGCCATCCTGATCGAGCGCCTGGGTTCGGGCACGGTGGTGGCCTCTAGCGTGAATGACGAATCCGGCCTGTGGGTGGGCTTTCGTATCGAGCGCGACAGCTACTGGCTGCAGATGGACCCGGAGCGGTTGCGGCCGCTGAGCAATTCGGCCTGGCTGGTCTGGCTGGCCCTGGCGGCAGGCCTGTCGCTGATGGGTGCGGCGGCCATCACGGCCCGGATCAACCGCCCGCTCAAGCAGCTTTCGCTGGCGGCTGGCCGCGTGCGCGAAGGCCGCTACCGCGACACGGCCCTCGACGAGCAGGCCAGCACCCCTGAAATCCGCGAGGTGAACGTCGGCTTCAACCGCATGGCCGAACGGCTGGCCAAGGTGGAAGAAGAGCGCCGGCTGATGCTGGCGGGCATCTCGCACGACCTGCGCACGCCTCTGGCGCGGCTGCGGCTGGAGACCGAGCTGAGCGTGACCGACGGCGAGGCCCGGCACGCCATGGCGGCCGACATCGACCAGCTCGACGAAATCATTGACAAATTCCTGGGCTACGCCCGCCCCGACCACGCCGAGCTCGAGCCCGTGCTGTTGGCACCGGTCATCAGCAAGTGCATCACGCCTTTTCGCGGCGCCTCACGCCTGGACATCGCGGTCGATGTACAGGAAGACCTGCAGGTCATGGCCGACCCGGTGGAGTTGGGCCGTGTGGTCTCCAACCTGCTGGAGAACGCCCGCCGCTATGGCCAAAGCGCACAAGACGGCATCAGCCATGTCCAGATCGAGGCCCATGCCAAGGATGACTTGGCCAGGCTGATCATCCGCGACCAGGGGCCTGGCGTGCCTGAAGAACAACTGCAGCACCTGACCCAGCCCTTTTACAGGGGAGACGCAGCGCGCACTTCGGCCATGGGCTCCGGACTGGGCCTGGCGATCGTGGAGCGCGCGATCGCGCGCATGGGCGGGCGATTCCAGGTGCTGAACCACCCAGAGGGTGGCCTGATGGCCGTGATCGAGCTCAGGCAGGGAGGTTGAGCCCCTTCAGGCCTGGCGCAGCAAGGCGACCGCGCGGGCCTCGATGCTCTGACCCTGCCCCACCGGGCCCAGCTTTTCGGCCGTCTTGGCCTTCACATTGACCTGCTCGGGCGACACGCCCAGCGCCCGGGCCACCGAGGCATGGATGGCCGGCATGTGCGGCGCCAGTTTGGGCGCCTGCGCGACGATGGTGCTGTCGATGTTGACCAGTTCCCAGCCTTTGCCGCGCACACGGCGCATGGCCTCGGCCAGCAGCACCGACGAATCGGCGCCCTTGAACTGCGCGTCGGTGTCCGGAAAATGCCGACCGATGTCGCCCAGGCCCGCCGCGCCCAGCACCGCGTCGGTGATGGCGTGCAGCAGCACATCGGCGTCGGAGTGGCCCAGCAGGCCGGCGGTGTGGGCAATCTCCACGCCGCCCAGAATCAACTTGCGCCCGGGCACCAGGGCGTGAACGTCCCAGCCTTCACCGATCCTCAGATTCATGCTCTGCTCCTCAACACCGCTTCGGCCAGAGCAAAGTCGGCCGGATAGGTCACCTTGAAATTCTGCGCCGAGCCCTCCACCAGTCGCGGCCGCAGGCCCAGGCGCTCGATGGCGCTGGCCTCGTCGGTGATGCCGGCAAAGCCGCTGGCGGCCACCGCCGCCAGCGCATCGTGCAGCGCCTGCAGACGGAACATCTGCGGCGTCTGTGCCAGCCATTTGTGTTCACGTCCAATGGTTTGCGCCACACGTCCGCCCTCCTCACTTTTGAGGGTGTCGGGCAAAGGCAAAGCCAGCAGGCCGCCAACGGCGTCGTCTGTGCAGGCCTCGATCAGGCGACCGACCGCCTCGGGTGTGACCAGACATCGTGCAGCGTCGTGGACCAGCACCCAGTCCTGGGCGTCCACCCCTGCGGCCAGCATGGCCTGCAGGCCCTTGAACACGCTTTCGGCGCGGCTGGCACCGCCGCAATGCGCGCGTCGAAAGCGCTGCGGCCAGCCTTGGGCGGGCCAGGCAAAGTCATCGGAGGGCGAGAGCACCACCCAGCCACTGGCGATCTGCGGCACCCGCGCCAAGGCCTGCACGGTGTGCATGACCATGGGCTGGCCGGCCACCGACTGGTACTGCTTGGGCTGCGCCGTGCCGGCGCGGCTGCCGGTGCCGGCGCAGGGGATCAGGGCATGGAACAAAGTCATTTCTTGCGATTGTAGGAGGGGCATGTCACCGCTCCTACAATAACAACTCCTCACCCCCCTCCAATTCTGGCGGGGGGTTTTGCTGTTTTCTGCGCCATGAACCTGCCTGTCCTGCACACCGGTCAACGTTTCACCCTCCCCCGTCCCGTGGGCTCGGCCGATGCCGTGCTGCTGGCCCAGCTGGCCGAGCGCGAAAAAGCCTGTGGCAAGCTCACCGCCATCGTCACCGCCGACGCCACCGATGCCCAGCGGCTGATGGACGAGATGGCTTTCTTTGCACCCGGTCTGCGCTGCGTGATGTTCCCGGACTGGGAAACCCTGCCCTACGACACCTTCTCGCCACACCAGGACCTGATTTCGGAGCGCTTGGCCACACTCTGGCGCATCCGTCAGCGCAACCACCCCGAAGCCGCCGATGTGGTGCTGGTGCCGGCCACCACAGCGCTGTACCGGCTGGCACCGCCGTCCTTCCTGGCGGGCTACACATTTGAATTCAAGGTCAAGCAAAAGCTCGACGAAGCCCAGCTCAAGAGCCAGCTCACATTGGCGGGCTACTCGCATGTGAGCCAAGTGGTCAGTCCCGGCGAATACGCGGTGCGCGGCGGGCTGATCGACCTCTTCCCCATGGGATCGCCCGTGCCTTACCGGGTGGACCTGTTCGACGACGAGATCGACTCCATTCGCACCTTCGACCCCGACAGCCAGCGCAGCCTCTACCCCGTGCCCGAGGTGCGTCTGCTGCCCGGCCGCGAGTTCCCGATGGACGAGGCGGCGCGGGCGCGCTTTCGCAGCCGCTGGCGCGAACTGCTCGAAGGCGATCCGACCAAGAGCCGCATCTACAAGGACATGGGCAACGGCGTGGCGACCGCCGGCATCGAGTACTACCTGCCGCTGTTCTTTGAAGAGACCGCCACCGTGTTCGACTACCTGGACGTGGACGGCAGTGCTGCCACCCTGGTGCTGCATGGCGATCTGGAGCCGGCCTTCCAGCGCTTCTGGCAGGACACCAGGGACCGCTACCGCCTGGTGCAGGGCGACCCCGAGCGGCCGGTGCTGCCCCCCGAGGCGCTGTTCCTGACGAGCGAGAAGTTCTACACCCACGCCAACGCCCATGCCCAGCTTGCACTGCGCCCCGGCACAACCGATGTGCAGGACAACGCCCTCGCCCAGCCCCTGCCCGAGCTCACGGTGGTGCGCGGTGCGGACGACCCGCTCGCGCGCCTGCACGGCCATCTGCGCACCAGCCCCCACCGCCTGCTGATCCTGGCCGAAAGTGATGGCCGCCGCGAAAGCCTGCTGGACTTTGTGCGCTCCAGCGGCCTAGCGCCGCCGGTGTTCGACAGCCTGCAGGAGTTCCTCGCCAGCGACGAAAAAGTCGGCATGGCCACCGCTGCGCTGGCCAGCGGCTTTCACTGGTTCGAGCACGGCATCGACCTGGTCACCGAAACCGAACTCTTTGCCGCCGGCGCCGTCACCCGCCGCCGCAAAAAGCAGGAACAGGTCAGCGACGTCGAAGCGCTGATCAAGGACCTGAGCGAACTCAACGTGGGTGACCCGGTGGTGCACAGCGCCCACGGCATTGGTCGCTACCGCGGCCTGGTCAACATGGACATGGGGCAGAAGAACCCCGACGGCACACCTGCGCTGCAAGAGTTTTTGCACCTCGAATACGCCGACAAGGCCACGCTCTATGTACCCGTGAGCCAGTTGCAGCTGATCGGCCGCTACACCGGTGTAAGCGCCGACGAGGCTCCCCTGCACAAGCTGGGCTCAGGCCAATGGGAAAAAGCCAAACGCAAGGCCGCCGAGCAGGTGCGCGATGCCGCGGCCGAGCTGCTCAACATCTACGCCCGCCGCGCTGCGCGTGAGGGCCACGCCTTCCGCTACAGCCCGCAGGACTACGAGACCTTTGCCAACGACTTCGGCTTCGAAGAAACAGCCGACCAAAAGGCGGCCATCCACTGCGTCATCCAGGACATGATCAGCCCCCGCCCCATGGACCGGCTGGTCTGCGGCGACGTGGGCTTTGGCAAGACCGAAGTCGCGCTGCGCGCCGCTTTTGTGGCGGTGACCGGCGGCAAACAGGTCGCCCTGCTGGCCCCCACCACCCTGCTGGCCGAGCAGCATTACCAGACCCTCAAGGACCGCTTTGCCAAGTGGCCGGTCAAAGTGGCCGAGATCTCGCGCTTTCGCTCCACCAAGGAAGTCAATGCCGCCATGAAAGGCATCGAGGACGGGACGGTCGACATCGTGGTCGGCACCCACAAACTGCTGAGCGAAAAAACCCACTTCAAGAACCTGGGCTTGTTGATCATCGACGAGGAGCACCGCTTTGGCGTGCGCCACAAGGAGGCGATGAAAGCCCTGCGCGCCGAAGTCGACGTGCTCACGCTGACGGCCACCCCGATCCCGCGCACCATGGGCATGGCTTTGGAGGGCCTGCGTGACCTGAGCGTGATCGCCACCGCGCCGCAGCGCCGCCTGGCCATCAAGACCTTTGTGCGCAACGAAGGCACGGGCGTGATCCGCGAAGCGGTGCTGCGCGAGCTCAAGCGCGGCGGCCAGTGCTACTTTTTGCACAACGAGGTCGAGACCATCGAGAACCGCAAGCAAAAGCTCGAAGAGATCCTGCCCGAAGCCCGCATCGCCGTGGCCCACGGCCAGATGCCCGAACGCGAGCTCGAACGCGTGATGCGCGACTTTGTGGCCCAGCGCTACAACATCCTGCTGTGCTCGACCATCATCGAGACCGGCATCGACGTGCCCACGGCCAACACCATCGTCATCAGCCGCGCCGACAAGTTCGGCCTGGCCCAGCTGCACCAGCTGCGCGGGCGCGTGGGCCGCAGCCACCACCAGGCCTACGCCTACCTGCTGGTGCCCGAGATCGAAGGCCTGACCAAGCAGGCCGCCCAGCGGCTGGACGCCATCCAGCAGATGGAGGAACTGGGCAGCGGCTTTTATCTGGCCATGCACGACCTGGAGATCCGCGGCGCGGGCGAGGTGCTGGGCGAAAGCCAGAGCGGCAACATGATGGAGATCGGTTTCCAGCTCTACAACGAGATGCTGTCCGAAGCCGTGCGCAGCCTGAAAAACGGCAAGGAACCCGACCTGCTCAGCCCCATGCAGGCGGCCACCGACATCAACCTGCACGCCCCCGCCCTGCTGCCCGACGATTACTGCGGTGACGTGCACCTGCGCCTGTCCTTCTACAAGAAGCTGGCCACCGCCAGGACCGGTGACCAGCTCGACGGTCTGGTCGAAGAGATCGTGGACCGCTTCGGCAAGCTGCCCGCCCAGGCGCAAACGCTGATCGACGTGCACCGCCTGCGGGTGCTCTCGCAACCCTACGGCGTCATAAAGGTCGATGCCGCGCCCGGCGTGATCCAGATCAGCTTCAAACCCAACCCGCCGGTAGACCCGATGGCCATCATCGGCCTGATCCAGAAAAACAAGCACATCAAGCTGGCGGGCAACGACAAGCTGCGCATCGAGCGCGAGCTGCCCGACCCGAAACAGCGGGCGCAGATGGTGCGAGACATTTTGCGGAGTCTGGGCACGCCCAAGACCGAGGCGGTCGCGGCCTGAGGTTCAGCGCAGCTGAATGCTGCCGCTCACGGTGATGCGCACCTCGTCCTTGCCCGCCACAAGCGGGATGGGCGCCTGCGCAGGGGCGGCTGCGGCATCGGCCGCCATCATCAGGCGCGGCTGGATGCCCGGCTCGGGCCGGTCCACGCTGCTCACGCTCACCTGGCGCAGGTTGTAGCCGGCAAAGCCGAAGTCCTTGGCCAGGGCTTGCGCGCGCTGGCGGAAGTTCTGCACCGCCAGGCTCTGCACCTCGGCTTCGAGCTGCTGACGCCCTTCGCGAGAGAGCGAGAAGTCGGCCTGGGCCACGGTCATGCGCGGCAGATTACCGGCCAGCTGGCTAACCTTGGCAAAGTCACGCCCCTCGACCACCAGATCGGCCTGGCCCTGCCAGCCGGTCACGCGGCCCTGGCTGTTGTGGCGCGGGTAAATACCCAACTGGCCGCTGCGCACTTCCAGCTGCTGCGGCTGCAGGCGCGGGCGCAAGCTGGCCAGCGCGGCTTCGAGCGTGGCCTTGAGCTGGGTCTGCAACGCCACCGGGTCGCTGCCGTCTTGCTGGGTACGCACCACCACGCTCAGCCAGTCCTGCGCGACTTCCTTGCGGGCACTGGCGCTCAGCTGCAGCACCTGCTGGACTTCGGGCGCGGCAGGCTGGGCCGACCCCCCCTGAGCGGCCAGACAGGTCAGCAAAGCGAGCGAGGGCAATGCGATGGATTTCATGGTGTTCTCCCTGTGAATGAGACTGGTGATTGTCACCCGGGCCACCTCGGGCCAGCACAAAAGTGGGGGCCTGAGCCGGGATAATGCGGGCATGACTGCTGCAACCGCCAAAGAATTCGCCCCGGGTCTGGTGATCCAGGGTTTCAAAGCCCCGCTGTCCCTGTCGCAATTTCGTCTGATCGCCTTCGACATGGACTCGACCCTGATCAACATCGAATGCGTGGACGAAATCGCTGACGCCGTGGGCCGCAAGGCCGAGGTGGCGGCCATCACCGAGGCCGCCATGCGCGGCGAGATCACCGACTTCAAGGACAGCCTGCGCAGGCGCCTGGCGCTGCTCAAAGGAGTGACGCTGGCCGACATGGAGCGCGTCTACACCGAGCGTCTGAAGATCAACCCCGGGGCGGCCGAGCTGATCGCGGCCTGCCACAAGGCCGGCATGAAAGTGCTGCTGGTCTCCGGTGGTTTCACCTTCTTTGCAGACCGCGTCAAGGACCGTCTGGGCATCGACTTCGCCCGCTCCAATCGGCTCGAAGTGGTCGATGGTCAGCTGACCGGTGGCCTGGTCATGCAGGCCTGGGGCGACATCTGCGATGGCGCCGAAAAACGCCGCACCCTGCTCGAAGTGGCCAGCCTGCTGGGGATCGAGCCGAAGCAATGCATCGCCATGGGCGACGGCGCCAACGATCTGCCGATGATGGGCGAAGCGGGTCTGTCGGTGGCCTACCACGCCAAGCCCAAGGTGTGCGAACAAGCCATGGTCGCCATCAACACGGGCGGGCTCGATCGCCTGCTGGAAGTCGTCAGGCCCTGATAGTGGTCAGGGGGTGAGGGTCTGGCGCACGGCGCGTTCCCACAGCGCCATCCGCTCTGCCGCCTGGTCTGCCGAAATCTGCGGTTCAAACACCCGTTCGGCACGCCACTGGGCCGCCAGCGCGTCCGTGCCCGCATACACACCCGCCTGCAGACCGGCCAGGTAAGCTGCCCCCAGCGCGGTGGTCTCGGTGACGGCCGGACGCACCACAGGTATGCCCAGCAGGTCGGCCTGGGTCTGCATGAGCAGGTCGTTCACGCAAGCGCCGCCGTCCACCCGCAGTTCGCGCACCGGCTCGGCACCAGCGGCCTGGGCGTCGGCGTTCATGGCCTGCAGCAGGGCCGCGCTTTGCAAGGCGATGCTGTCGAGCGCGGCGCGCGCGATGTGGGCCGCCGTGCTGCCCCGCGTCAACCCGGTGATGCTGGCGCGCGCTTCGGGCTGCCAGTAAGGCGCGCCCAGACCGGTGAAGGCCGGCACCAGCACCACGCCCCCGGCATCAGGCACCTGGGCCGCCAGCGCCTCGATGTCTGCACTCTGGCGGATGATGCCCAGGCCGTCGCGCAGCCATTGCACCACCGCGCCGCCCATGAAGACACTGCCTTCGAGCGCGAACTGAGGCGGCCCATCGCCCTGCGCCGCCGCCGTGGTCAGCAGGCCATGGGCGCTGGTCTGGCCGTGCTGCCCGGTGTGGGCCAGCATGAAGCAGCCGGTGCCATAGGTGTTCTTGGCCATGCCGGGGCCAAAACAGGCCTGGCCAAACAAGGCGCTTTGCTGGTCGCCAGCCATGCCGGTGACGGGCAAGGCGGCGCCCAGCCAGTCGCTCAGGGCGTGGCCAAAGTCGGCCATCGAGGGCCGCACTTCGGGCAAGACCGCCGCGGGCACACGCAAGGCGGCCAGCAACTCGGCGTCCCACTGCCGGGTGCGCAGGTTGAGCATCAGCGTGCGCGAGGCATTGCTCACGTCCGTGGCATGCACCTGGCCACCGGTCAGTTGCCACAGCAGCCAGCTGTCGACCGTGCCGAAGGCCAGCTCGCCGGCCTCGGCCTGCGCACGGGCACCGGGCACATGGTCGAGCAGCCAGGCCAGCTTGGTGCCCGAAAAATACGGGTCCAGACGCAGACCGGTGCGCTGCATGAACAGGGGCTCCAGCCTCGCTTCCTTGAGTCGGGCGCATTCGGGCGCAGTGCGCCGGTCTTGCCAGACGATGGCGCGGTGCACCGGCTGGCCGGTGCGGCGGTTCCACAGCACCGTGGTTTCGCGCTGATTGGTGATGCCCATGGCGCGCACCTGGCTGGCCGACAGGCCGGCGCAGGCCAAAGCCTCGCGCGCGGTGGCCAGCTGGGTCTGCCAGATTTCCAGAGGGTCATGCTCGACCCAGCCAGGCTGAGGGTAGTGCTGGGTGAGCTCGCGCTGCGCCATGGCCACGGTGCGGCCTTCGGGGTCAAACACGATGCTGCGGGAGCTGGAGGTGCCCTGGTCAAGGGCCAGCAGGTAAGTCATGGCAGAAAGATGAAGGCTCAGGGCATGGAACGCATGAGGCGAAACCCCGATGGACTGTCACGGCCTTGTCACTAAACTGAAAAGTTCGAAACAGACAATCACCGCTGTTCACATTGGACATCATCGAGGAGTACACATGAAGCGTCGATTTTCACTGCAGGCGGGTGCCGCCGCCATTTTGAGTCTGTGCGCGATGGGCGCCAGCGCCCAGACCGAGATCCAGTGGTGGCATTCCATGGGTGGCGCCCTCGGCGAATGGGTGAACGACCTGGCCAAGGACTTCAACGCGAGCCAGAAGGATTACAAAATCGTGCCCACCTTCAAGGGCAGCTACGACGAGTCCATGACGGCGGCGATTGCCGCCTTCCGCGCCGGCAACGCTCCACACATCCTGCAGGTGTTTGAGGTCGGCACCGCCACCATGATGGCCAGCAAGGGCGCCATCGTGCCCGTCACCAAGGTGATGCAGGACGCCGGGCTCAAGTTCGATCAGGACGCCTATGTGCCCGCCGTGGCGGGTTACTACACCGCCCCCAACGGCCAGATGCTGAGCTTCCCGTTCAACAGCTCGACACCGGTGTTCCATTACAACAAGGACGCCTTCAAGGCCGCCGGCCTCGACCCGGAGAAGCCGCCGACCACCTGGCCCGAGGTGGCTCTGGCCGCCGCCAAGCTCAAGGCCAGCGGCCACAAGTGCCCGTTCACCACCAGCTGGATCAGCTGGACCCAGCTAGAGTCCTTCTCGGCCTGGCACAACACCGAGTTCGCCACCAAGGGCAACGGCATGCGTGGCACCGATGCACGTCTGTCCTTCAACACGCCGCTGCATGTGCGCCACATCGAGAACCTGGCCAACATGGCCAAGAGCGGCCTGTTTATCTACAAGGGCCGTGGCAATGCGGCCGACGCCACCTTTGTGTCGGGTGAGTGCGCCATGGCCACCGGCTCCTCGGCGCTCTACGGCAGCGTGGTGCGCAACGGCAAGTTCGGCTACGGCATCGGCACCCTGCCCTACTACCCCGATGTACCGGGCGCACCGCAGAACACCGTGATCGGCGGCGCCAGCCTCTGGGTCATGGCCGGCAAAAAAGCCCCCGAGTACAAAGGCGTGGCCCAGTTCTTTGCCCACCTGTCCAAAGCCGAGATCGCTGCGGCCAGCCACCAGCGCACCGGCTACCTGCCGGTCACCAAGGCGTCGTTTGAGCTGACCGACAAGTCCGGCTTCTACAAGAAGAATCCGGGCACCGATGTGTCGGTCACGCAGATGATCCGCAAGACCACCGACAAGTCGCGCGGCGTGCGCCTGGGCAACTTCGTGCAGATCCGCACCATCATCGACGAGGAACTCGAAGGCGTGTGGAGCGGCAAGAAACAGCCCAAGGAGGCGCTGGACGCCGCCATCAAGCGTGGCAACGAGCAGCTCGAGCGCTTCGAGAAGGCCAACAAGGGCTGATGGCCAGGGCGGCTTCCGGGCCGTCTGGCGTATCCTGTCGGGCAGAGGCATCGCCTCTGCCTTCTTGCATTCAGGCCTGGCCTGACCTCTGCCCATGGAAAAACGCGTCCGTTTCCGATCTGCCTGGCTGCCCTGGTTGCTGATCGCGCCTCAGATGGCCATCGTGCTGGTCTTTTTCTTCTGGCCCGCCGCACAGGCCCTTTGGCAAAGCGTGCTCCAGCAGGATGCCTTCGGCACCTCCACCGAATTTGTCGGGCTGGAGAATTTCAGTCGCCTGTGGAGCGACAGCAGCTACCTGGCCTCCTTCCAGACCACGGCGGTATTTTCGATTCTGGTGGCGGTGATAGGCCTGTCGATCGCCCTGCTGCTGGCCACCATGGCCAACCGCGTAGTGCGTGGCAACGGGCTCTACAAAACCCTGCTGATCTGGCCCTACGCGGTGGCCCCGGTGGTGGCCGGTGTGCTGTGGCTGTTCATGTTCGCCTCCCCCATGGGCGTGGTGGCTTGGGCGCTGCGCGAAATCGGCATCGACTGGAACCACCTGCTCAACGCCAACCACGCCATGGCGCTGATCGTGATGGCCGCGGTCTGGAAACAGATTTCCTACAACTTCCTGTTCTTTCTGGCGGGGCTGCAATCGATCCCGAAGTCGCTGATCGAAGCGGCAGCGATCGACGGTGCCGGCCCCTGGCGGCGCTTCTGGACCATCACCTTTCCGCTGCTGTCGCCCACCACCTTCTTCCTGCTGGTGATCAATGTGGTCTATGCCTTCTTCGACACCTTTGCCATCGTGGACGCCACCACCCACGGCGGGCCGGGCAAGGAGACCGCCATCCTGGTCTACAAGGTCTACTACGACGGCTTCAAGGCACTCGACATGGGCTCGTCGGCTGCGCAGTCGGTGGTGCTGATGGCCATCGTGATCGCGCTCACAGTGGTGCAGTTCCGCTTTGTCGAGAAGAAGGTGCAGTACTGATGATTGAAAAACGCCCGGCCCTGACGGTCCTGTCGCACCTGGTGCTGATCCTCGGGGTGGCCATCGTCGCCTTCCCGATCTACCTCACGCTGATCGCCTCCACCCAGACAGCCCAGCAGATCAACCAGAGCGTGCCCATGTCACTGCTGCCGGGCGGCCATGGCTGGGCAACCTGGAAGCTGGCCCTGTTCGGCGGCGACACCTCGATGGGCAGCAAGATTGCACCTGCCCTGCCGATGATGCTGACCAGCCTGGTGAGCGCGCTGGCCATCTCGATCGGCAAGATTGCGATCTCCTTGCTGTCGGCCTTTGCCATCGTCTACTTCCGCTTTCCGCTGCGCACACTGGTGTTCTGGATGATCTTTGTCACGCTCATGCTGCCGGTCGAGGTGCGCATCGGGCCGACCTACGAAGTGGTGGCAGGTCTGGGCCTGCTCAACAGCTACGCGGGCCTGACGGTGCCGCTGATCGCCTCGGCCACCGCGACCTTTTTGTTCCGTCAGTTCTTCCTGACGGTGCCCGACGAGCTGGTCGAGGCCGCCCGCATCGACGGCGCGGGACCGATGCGCTTTTTCCGCGACGTGCTGCTTCCGCTCTCGGCCACCAACATCGCGGCCATGTTCGTGATCCAGTTCATATACGGCTGGAACCAGTACCTCTGGCCGCTGCTGGTCACCACCAACGAAGACATGTACCCGGTGGTGCTGGGCATCAAGCGCCTGATCGCGGGCGAATCCTGGACCGAATGGAACGTGGTCATGGCCACCGCCATGCTGGCCATGCTGCCCCCGGCGCTGGTCGTGATCCTGATGCAGAAGTGGTTCGTCAAGGGCCTTGTTGACACTGAGAAATAAAGGACTCCGGGGACAGACCAACGCATTGCGTTGCTCTGTCCCCGTCTGATCAAGCAATTTATGGCTGCCATCTCCCTCTCCCACATCCAGAAAACCTACGGCAAGGGGCCCAAGGCCAACACCGTCATCCGCGACCTGAGCGCCGACATCCAGGACGGCGAATTTGTCGTCATCGTCGGCCCTTCGGGCTGCGGCAAGTCCACGCTTTTGCGCATGGTGGCCGGTCTCGAAGAAATTTCTGCGGGCACGCTCAAGATCGGCGAACGCATCGTCAACGACCTGGAGCCTGCCCAGCGTGACATCGCCATGGTGTTCCAGAACTACGCGCTCTACCCGCACATGAGCGTGTTCGAAAACATGGCCTACGGCCTGAAGATCGCCAAAGTGCCCGAGGCCGAGATCCGTACCCGGGTGGACAAGGCGGCCGCGATTCTGGAACTGTCGCACCTGCTGCAGCGCAAGCCGCGTGAGCTTTCGGGCGGCCAACGGCAGCGCGTGGCCATGGGCCGCGCCATCGTGCGCCAGCCGCAGGTCTTCCTGTTTGACGAGCCGCTGTCCAACCTGGACGCCAAACTGCGCGCCCAGACCCGGCTCGAGATTCAGAAGCTGCACCGCGAGCTCGGCATCACCAGCCTGTTTGTCACGCACGACCAGGTGGAAGCCATGACCCTGGCCCAACGCATGATCGTGATGAACGGCGGTCACATGGAGCAGTTCGGCACACCTGAGGAGGTCTACAACCGTCCGGCCAGCACCTTTGTGGCCAGCTTCATCGGCTCACCGCCGATGAACCTGCTGCAGCACGCGCCCGGCACACCCGAGGGCCGCATCCTCGGCATCCGGCCCGAACACCTGCAGCTCACGCCGGGCCAGGGCTGGTCGCTGCAGGTCGAGACCGTGGAGCTGCTTGGCGCCGAGCGGCTGGTCCATGCCCGCCTGGGCCAGGAAGCGCTGACGATCCGGCTGGACGAATCGGTGGCCGCACCGGCCCCGGGCCAAAGCTTCGAGGCCAGCCCACGGCCCGACAAGCTGCACCACTTTGACCAGAGCACCGGCCTGAGGGTTGCCGCATGAAGCCCTGGCCTTACCCGCGCTGGATCGCCCACCGCGGCGCCGGCAAGCTCGCCCCCGAAAACACCCTGGCCGCCTTCCGCCTTGGGGCGCACCACGGCTACCGCATGTTCGAGTGCGACGCCAAGCTCAGCACCGACGGCGAAGTGTTTCTGATGCACGACGCCACGCTGGAGCGCACCACCAATGGCAAAGGCATCGGCGGCGAGCAGAACTGGCATGCGCTGTCGCAGCTGGACGCCGGCAGCTGGCATTCGCGCGACCACGCGGGCGAGCCCATGCCCCGGCTGGAGGCCCTGGCGCGTTTTTGCCTGGCCAATGGCCACCACCTCAACATCGAGATCAAACCCACCCCGGGCACCGAGCGCGTCACCGGCGAGGCGGTGGCTCGCGAAGCGGCGCGCTTGTGGGCAAGGCAAGCGGTGCCGCCGCTGCTGACCTCTTTCAAGCCCGATGCGCTGGCCGGGGCACAAACCGCAGCGCCCAACCTGCCCCGTGGCCTGCTTTTGGACACGCTGTGGAACGGCTGGTTCGAGCAGGCGCAGGCACTGGGCTGTGTGGCCGTGGTCTGCAACTACGCCCTGTGGGACGCCAGCACTGTGGCACGGGTCCACAGCGCCGGCATGCGCGCCCTGAGCTACACCGTCAACGACGAATCGGTGGCCCGGCACCTGATCGCGCTGGGCACCGACGGCATCATCACCGACCGGGTGGACCTCTTCAGCCCGGCCGACAGCGGCACATGGGCCTGACGCGCGCATGGCCCGCCCCGCGCGACGGGCAGGCCTTTGACCTGGTCGTGGTGGGCGGTGGCGCCACCGGGCTGGGCGTGGCGCTGGAGGCGGCTCAGCGCGGACTGGATGTGGCGCTGTTCGAGTCGCACGACTTCGCCAGCGGCACCTCTTCGCGCTCGACCAAGCTGCTGCACGGTGGCGTGCGCTACCTGGCCCAAGGCAATTTGTCGCTGGTGCGCGAAGCCCTGGCCGAGCGCGCGGCGGTGCTCCAACTGGCGCCGCACCTGGCCCAGCCGCTGGCTTTTGTCATGCCGGCCTACCGCTGGTGGCAGGCCCCGTTTTACGGCGCCGGGCTGATGCTCTACGACCTGCTGGCCGGCCGTGCCGGACTGGGCCGTACCCGCTGGCTGCAGCGCGCCGCCACCCTGCAGGCTCTGCCGGGAGTGCAGCCCCAAGGTCTGCGCGGCGGCGTGCAGTACTGGGACGGGCAGTTTGACGATGCCCGGCTGGCCATCGCCCTGGCGCGCACGGCGCAGGCGGCGGGCGCGCAACTGCTCAACCACACCGAAGTCACCCGCCTGCAACGCCCGGCCAACGGTCCCAGCCAGGTGGGCCTGCGCGATCGTCTGTCAGGCCGCGAGGCAGTGGTGCACGCACGCTGCGTGGTCAACGCCGCCGGGGTCTGGGTGGACGCCCTGCGTCAGCGCCCGGGCACGGCACACGCAACACCCGCCAAGCTGGTGAGCCCCAGCCAGGGCGTGCATCTGGTGGTGGACCGCAGCTTCATGCCGGGCGAGCGCGCCCTGCTGGTGCCACGCACCCGCGATGGCCGGGTGCTGTTTGTCGTGCCCTGGCTGGGCCAGCTGATCCTGGGCACCACCGACACCCCGCGCCCGGACCTGCCGCGCGAGCCGCACGCACTGGCCGAGGAGCGGCAGTTCATCCTGAGCGAGGCCAGTGCGGTGCTGGCGCGCACGGTGCGCCTGAGCGATGTGCGCAGCGAATGGGTCGGCCTGCGGCCCCTGGTGGCCGCACCTGAATCGAACGACAAGGCCACCCGCCAGCTCTCGCGCGAGCACACCATCGTGCAGGACGACGATGGCCTCGTGACCGTGGTCGGGGGCAAATGGACCACCTACCGCGCCATGGCCCTGGAGGTGATCGAACACTGCATGCAGCACGCGCTGCTGCCCCACCGCCCCGCCGGCCACCGAGACGCGCCGCTGCTGGGAGCGCCGGCACCAACGTCAACAGCCCCTGCACTGCACACCCCGCCGGGCCTGCACCTCTACGGCACATTAGCGCCGGAGGTGCTGGCCTGTGCGGGGGCGCAGCGTGAACTGGGGCTGGGCCTGACCGAAGCTATGGTGCGCTACGCGGTGCGCCGCGAATTCGCCTGCACCGTTGAAGATGTGCTGTCACGGCGCTGGCGCGCACTGTTCCTGGATGCACGCGAGGCCCGGCGCATGGCACCGGCCGTGGCCGAGATCCTTCAGCAGGAGGGCGTCGGCGACCCTGGTCTGGCCGATTTCACGGCCTTGTGCGGGCACTACCTGCCACACGACCCGGTATAGGGCTCTGAGCCCGCAAAGGCCGCAGCAGGTCGGAGAGCCCGTTGTGGTCGATCTCCTGCATCAGCTGCAGCAGGCGACCGGTCTCGCCTTTCGGGAAACCTTCGCGGGCAAACCAGTTGAGGTAGTTGCCGGGCAGGTCGGCGATCAGCACGCCCTTGTGCTTGCCAAAAGGCATGGGCGTGGTCACCAGCTTGAGCAGGTCTTCGGGGTTCAAAGCGCCTTGGCCAGCCGCGCCACGCCTTCGAGGATCTTGTCCTCGGGCGCCGTCGCAAAGCTCAGGCGGAAGGTGGCGTGGTCGGGCTGGGCACAGAAGAACGGCGCGCCGGGCACAAAGGCCACGCCCTGCTCGATGGCGCGCTTAGCGTAGGCGTTGCCGTCCGCCACCTTGCCGCCTGCGCCCGTCAGGCGCGCCCAGACAAACAGGCCGCCTTGCGGCTGCACAAAGCTCACCGCATCGCCGAGTTCCTTGCGCAGGGCATCGCCCATGGTGCGGGCGCGCTGGGCATACACGCTGCGCACTTTATTGAGTGTGGCGGGCATGCGGCCAGCCTGGAGGTATTCGGCCGCAGTGGCCTGTGCAAAGGTGCTGGTGTGGGCGTCGCTGAACTGCTTGCACATGGTGGCCTTGGCCAGCAGTTCAGCCGGGCCGATCATCCAGCCCACGCGCAAGCCGGGCGACAGCACCTTGGACAGCGAGCCGCAATGCACCAGCAGCTCGCGGCTGCCGGGCACCTGCGGGCTCATGGCCAGCAGGCTGGGCGGCGGTGCATCGCCAAAGTACAGGTCACCGTAGGGATCGTCCTCGACGATGAGGGTGTTGTACTTCACGGCCAGCTCCAGCACGCGCTTGCGGCGCTCGGCGCTGAGCATGGCGCCGCTGGGGTTGCCAAAGGTCGGGATCAAATAAACGAACTTGGGCTTGTGCTCGGCCATCAGCTGTTCGAGCTTGTCGGTCTGCACGCCGTCACCATCGATCGGCGCGCTGACCAGCTCGGCGCCATACAGGCGGAAGCACTGGATGGTGGCCAGAAAAGTCGGGCCTTCGACGATCACCTTGTCGCCGGGGCCAATCAGGGTCTTGCCCAGCAGATCGAGCGCCTGCTGGCTGCCGGTGGTCACGATCAGCTGGTCAGGCGCCACGTCCTTGGCGCCCTTGCTGGCCATGAAAGCGGACAGTTGCTCGCGCAGCGGGTTGAAGCCCTCGGTCGCGCCGTACTGCAGGGCTGCCCCCGGGTCCTTGGCCAGTGCCGCATTGCTGGCCTCGCGGATGCCGTCCACGTCAAACATGGCGCTGTCCGGAAAGCCCCCTGCAAAACTGATGATGCCGGGCTTGCCCAGCAGCTTGAACAGCTCGCGGATGGCGGAGGTTTCGACGTTGTTCAGGCGGTCAGCAAAGGGGATGGCCATGGCGCAGAATCTCGGGCATGAAAAAGGAATTCATCGAGCCGTTTTTTGCCACCCTCAAAGCGGCCAATCCACAGCCCAATACCGAGCTGGAGTATACGAGCGTGTTCGAGCTGCTCGCGGCCGTTCTGCTCTCGGCGCAGGCCACCGATGTGGGCGTCAACAAGGCCACACGACGCCTGTTTCCGGTCGCCAATACGCCGCAAAAAATCCTCGCGCTCGGCCTGGACGGACTGGAGGGCTACATCAAGACCATCGGTCTGTACCGCAGCAAGGCCAGGCACCTGATGGAAACCTGCCGCATCCTGGTCGAGGAGCACGGCGGCGAGGTGCCGCGTACCCGCGAGGCGCTCGAAGCCCTGCCCGGCGTGGGCCGCAAGACCGCCAACGTGGTGCTCAACGTCGCCTTTGGCGAGCCGACCATGGCCGTGGACACGCACATCTTCCGCGTCGGCAACCGCACCGGGCTGGCGCCGGGCAAAACGCCCTACGAGGTCGAGATGCAGCTCCTCAAGCGCGTGCCGCCGGCCTATGTGGTCGACGCCCACCACTGGCTGATCCTGCACGGGCGCTACATCTGCCAGGCCCGCAAACCGCTGTGCGGGCAGTGCGGCGTGGCGCAATACTGCGACTTCAAGCCCAAAACCCCCTGAAGCCGGGCCGTGGCGGCCCCACAAGGAATGCTTTTGGATTCCATCACCAGCCCAGGCTGCCGGGGCTGAGGGATAAAATTTAGACCCTGCTCCCGCCGGAGACCACCTTCTGCCAGCCGCCCTCGCCGCTGCGCCAGCGGGTCGTCCCGGCCTTTCATTTTTTTGGCCGCCCCCTCCATGTCGCGTGTCCTGCCGCGTGCCCGCCTGCACAGCTCTGCCCTGCTGCGCTTTCTGACCGAGAAAGCCCTGCTGGACGGCACGGCTGCGCCCGGCGATGTGGGCCAGCGGCTGGGCGACTGGCTCGATTTCCGTCAGGCCATCGCGCTGCAGGGCTTCATCGGCGCGCTCGACCAAGCCGAGGCGACGCCTGCCCTGCCTACCGCGCGGGTCGATGCCCAGGTGCTGCGCGAGCGCTTTGCCCAGGTGCGTGCGGCGCTGGAGCAATCCATCGTCCAGGGCAAGGCCCCGGCGCCCGGGATGACGCGCATCGAACAGCCAGCCACCGAACTGCCGCAACCGATCGACGCCAAGACCGCTTTTGACCCGTTTCGCCGCTACGCCCTGGGGCACCAGCGGCAGATGGACACCGTGATCCGTGGCCTGCGCACCCAGCTGCGCGGCATGCTCGACAAGGGCACCACGGCGCACAAGCAGCTGGCTGCGCTGGACGCGATCTTTGACAACGTGCTGCTGGCGCGCGAAGCCCGGCTGCTCGCGCAAATACCGGCCGAATTCGAAAAACGCTTTGCTCAGGCCCTGCGCGCACACCTCAAGGCGCTGGTGCAGGCCGCCGAAACCGACGACGTGGCCCCGCTGTCTGCGCCCTGGCTGGGGCCACTGTTCGAAGACCTGCGCAGCGCGCTTTTGGCCGAACTGGACCTGCGTCTGCAACCTGTGCTCGGCCTGATCGAGGCCCTGACCCAAGACTCACCACAAAAACAATGAAGAAATTCGCCTTTCCCATCGCCTTTGCCCTGGGCCTGCTGGCCATCGTCTGGGTGGCCGCCGCCGTGGCCAGCACCCATTTGCTGGTGCTGGTCATGACCGCCGTGATCGGCGCGGTCTATGT
>JACCDG011704128.1_pt1 | contig 32594 bp, 51 predicted proteins | sample 7442471 | NCBI WGS metagenome assembly JACCDG01 (sample SAMN15323444, study PRJNA562643) | freshwater metagenome | isolation source: river surface water | place: USA:Blue River Watershed | collected 2017-08-17 | reverse complement strand
TATCTGCTTAAAAATCTTTTCACTAATTCATCGGATCAATTCCTTGTTAGTGAGAAATAGTGTTCTGTTGATTGTCATGGTTCTTTTTGTTGGGTGCAATCCTGTTCGATTCGTTCTGCGGGATGCACCCTCATTTCGTATTGTAGCTGATGAAGTAATCAAAAGAGGGTATTGTCTAAATGATACCACATTCGTGTACAATACAGACACTTTAGAAGTCCATGATACTACAACAATGGTCTACGTGGATACTGCCGTGGTAAATGATACCACTTACTTTTGGGAAACAAAATTTCAGACAATAACTAAGACCAAGACAATTCGTGATAGTATTAAATCGGTTGTAATTGATTCTGCCCAAGTGCAAGTATTACGCAGACAATTAAATGATGCGGTTTATCTGCGTGATTCCGCTATAAAGGACATGAAAGGACTGCGGAAGATGATTTACCTCATTTGTGGTGGCGCTTTGATGTTTTTTCTCTTATTATTTAAATTAAAGTGATGGACAAGGTAACACTTGAGCGTATTAAACTCATTCACCCAAGATTGCAGGATGAATTATCTACTATTTACGCAGAGATATGTGAGGCTCTTGATGGTAGGGCAGAGTGCAGATTTACGCATACTTTAAGGACTTTTGCCGAGCAGGATGCCTTATATGCCCAAGGAAGAACAAAGGCAGGGAAAGTGGTTACAAGAGCCAAAGGAGGGGATTCTACGCATAACTACGGGTTAGCCGTTGACATCGTTCTAATGGTTAATGGAAAGCCTGTTTGGGATATCAAAACAGATTATGACAAAGACGGCAGATCAGATTGGATGGAGGTAGTTGACGTATTCAAAAGATACGGGTGGGAATGGGGAGGAGATTGGAAATTCTTCGATGCACCACACTTTCAAAAGACTTTAGGTCATACAATAGCCCAATTAAAGACATATTGGAAATCAAAGAGGGTATTTACTGCCGAGAATGGTCAGCAGTATGTGAGATTATAAAATGTAACCCTTATTAGGATTTTCAGGATACCTGCGAAATTCTACCTTCGGATAGTAAATATCGAAGTGCTCCGCATCGAGCCACTGGTCTCTATATTGGAATTGTAGCTTTGTTTTATATCTCCAAAGTACATTATACCTTGTCATTTTCGCATCCAAGTAATATTTAACATTACTTGTTATCGTAACTCTGCGCATATTCATTTTCAATCATTTTGTCGTTAATATTGCCAATTTTTACGACAGGTCTGCCGTATTTATCCAATCCTGTGGATTCAATTGTGAAGGATTCTGGTAGCATTTGCATCAGCGCAACCTTTGCAGTCTTCCCTTCTTCAGTGTTCATCTCTGGCGCATTAATACCCGCCAGTCTACAATTAGCGGTGTAGGTTAATCTGAATCCAAGATCAATCGTTAAATTTACCGTGTCCCCGTCTACGACACGATTTAGTTTTGCTTTGTAGGTGTACATTGTTTAATATTATGAGTTTCAATTAATTTTTGTAGACAAGCAAGTTGAGCATCTTCAAATTTGGTAAATACTTTTGGTATTATACCATATTCATTTTTTCTTATCAGTTTAGAATCTACAATAACTGTAAAAGTACCATCTGGTGGATTACATATTTCAAAGGAGTATTTTTTTCTAAACCATGCAAACGCTTGTTGCCATAGCGGAGCATTTACTCCATGCTCGTTGTCATCGCCATAACAATGGTGCAAAAATAGTTCCATTTTTGCTGGCTTAAAATAGACATCCCATGTGTTTAGCCTATAATAAGCAAAGCAATCTTCTTTGAAGCCAAGCTGCTTCATTTCAAGTGCTTCTTTGTACGGTATGAAATTATTTTTCATGCTTTAGCTTTTCAAGATAAATAATCGAATCCATTAACTCTTCTTGTAAATGCGTCACCCAATCCGTGAATGACAAGTCATCTCGCTCCATCGTTGTCCCATACTTTTTGATACCGACCTGGCTTCTGCTGTGAATCTTCCGAATGACTGCCGACACTATCGGGTCATCGGTGGGTATTGTTTCAAAGTCCATATATAGATTTGTTTTGTGGCATATTTCTTGATATTTCTCTATTTCTCATTTGCCAGTTATAATCTAATAAGTAGTTATGTGAATTACCTACTAAATCATATTTATCTAAACTAAATGATATTTTTAAAAATGCTCTTATGCATCCTTCTTTTATATCAGATACTTTATGAATACAATATTGATTTAATCGCAATAACTCATTTTCTGAATAAAATTTATCATTAATTGGTAAGGCTTGTGATTCCATTTGTATCAATGATTGTGAATCATCATTACATAAATTAAATGTACTACCATTAAATGTTGTTGGGAATTTATTAGACCATATATAATTAATGTCATCTGTTAAAAATCCATCACTATGCCAATTTGGTCTATTATATAAACAATTATTGTTTTGGTACATATTTTTAACAGTCAAATAAACATAACTATTAACGTACCTATCTAACCCATATTCTCCAATGTAATCACAACAAATAATTCCTATAATTTTATCAAAACACTTTAATCTTTCTTCATATATAATATCTGTTTTTTCAGGAAATTTTATAGGTAAGTATTGGTAAAACATCATTTCATTTACATCAATTTGATGTAATCCTAATGATTTTGGAAGTTCACCGTAATTCATTTTTTATTTAAGTTTTGTGTTTCATGTATGTTTTCAAATACGTATAAACATAACTCCTGCATAATAAATAATTTGCAAGTACCTAAATAGATTAACCTATCTAATGGAGTTTTTATTTCTTGACCAGTTTTATAAAATTCTAATGCCCTAAACTCTTTTTCACAATCTTCTGATGTGTTTACAATAGCCCATAGGTAAAATAAACCATCTACATCTTCAACTCTGATTATTTTAGAACCTTTAGGCAATTGTATTACATACTTTTCTTTAGTAGGTATTGAGTATTTATATATCTTATTCATATCGGTGGGGATTGTTTCAAAGTCCATTGGTGTAGGTTTTGTTGTAGTATTGTGAAAAATCTTTTTCACCTTCCATCATCGATAATTGACCAAATAAAAAATCCCTAAAGGTCTGCTCCCACTCTACCTTAATCAACTCCTTGCATTTCACAATCAATTCTAAAGGTATTGTGTACTCATGAGCCATCAACTCATCTAACATTTGGTTCATTGCTGTTTTCATTTGTTATAGGTTTTATTATAATAATCTTCTGCCCATTCATTGTCGCAATCAGCACCAACCCCATACGCCTCCACTATCTGCTCCTTCTCCATTGCTTTGGCTTGTCGTTTTATCTCAAGATAGTCCGATGTGTCAATATTTAACTGAACAATCCTAATTGCTGTATTTTCCGTTAAATCTCCTTTTTCTTCAAGCTGCTCAATCAACCAACTTACTGCTGTCTGTGCCATGTTATTTGTTTTTAATTATTCGGAAATTCCGAATTTGTTAGCAGTCAGGACAAGGATTCGAACCTGTATCGAGGGTGTTCGCTGAACACATTTAAACTCTACAACAATCGCTTTTAATGAGGTCGCATCTCGTGTTAAGTATGTTGTTGCGTCTTCCATTTCCGCCACCTGACTATTTGTTTTACTTAACTAATTCCCACTCTGATTCAGTTAGCTCTCGAGAATATAGTACATGGGTCTTATTCCCAATTTCTTTCTCAATTAGTAAGAAACTCGTTATTGAACTCATTTCACCAAAAATAGTTTCGTATTTGTCGTTTCTCAAAATTGTTAAATGATACTTTTTCATTTTATTTGTTTTTAATTGTTCTATTTAATACTATCTCTTTCCCCATCAGCCTTGCCTTTTTTATTTCCAAAGTACGAGCATTCCGACATTTCTTGCAGTACAACCGCAACCCGTCAGGCTTTTTGCAGTCTTTGTGGAATTCGGTTAATGGCTTGGTTATTTTACACGTTGGGCAGGTTTTCATAACGTACACGCATTTATATAATCCTTCCGATTATGCTGAAATTCTAACTTCTGCCAATGCTCACCTCTTGTGTCAATCAATGCCTCCCATACTTCTTCCCAGTAATCTTTGTCTTGGCAGTGCTGATGAAGTAGGCATATTGCTCCTTCGGAGGCGATAAAGTCTAAATTCATGTAGGTAAATATCTTTTCGGCTTGTTGTTTTGGTGTCATTTATTCTGTTTTAATTGATTTAAAATTTCAACATATTCTTTATGTTGAGAATCTAATTCCATTATTTCAGTCGTAAGTTGATCAAATTGTTGCTTCAATTCATCTCTTCTCTTTCCACGCATTTTCATTTGTATATTAATGCTGTCTACTTCTTTTTGAATGTAATCTTCTACTAATTTTAAAGCTTGTGTCATTTTTATTGTATTTTTTATATAGGTAAATATAAGGATGTATCCAATCCAACACTTTTATTTTTATTTTCCCTTTTCTTTACTTGTGCTTTAGTGCATTCTTTACAAGTATTTGTGTATCCATCATTGCACTCATGGTGCTTGGTGAAGTCTTTGAGGGGTTTTTCTTTCTTACAAGTTCGGCAGGTTTTCATTTTAAGTTCAGTTTTAAACAGTGAGGACATAGTGAGGATGTCTTACCGATTGACGTAATGGTGTAGTATTTCCTACAAGAACGGCATTTAATCCATAGTGTTTTAATTATTTTCATAAGCCAATGTTTTTAATGTGTTGTATAATCTCATTATCGTTATTTAAAGACAACTGATCATCAACGAATCTGATTGCATGAATCACAGTGGTATGATTCGATATCGCAGGTCGGAGGAAATCGGCTACATCTTGCAATGTCCAGTTGCATTTTTTGTACAAATAATGGCATATTATGGCTCTTTGATTTACAACTGTGCGTTTCCTTGACCTTCTACGGACTTCGATTAAATCCGTTTCGAAGTGGTCAGTCACTCGCTGAACGATGTATTCAGGCGTTGCAACCTTGCCAACATATCGGATTCCTGGTATTACGTATGGTGACATCATCTCATTTCAGGGGTTGTGGACTGAATATGTCCGATGATGATTAATCCGATTAATACAAGAAGTACAATGATAGCAGTTCGGTTTTCAGCGTAAAATTGTTTCAGTTCTTTCATTGATTTTAGTTTTAATGGTTTGGAGTTCTTGAATGTTGAAATGTTCTGCCAGTGCTGGTATGTCATGGACTAATCTTGCCCATTCCTTAATCTTTTCATCCAACATGACTGTTAAAGTGATTTTTTCTGATTGTGTTAGTTCCATGATTTATGAGGTGTAGGATGCCTCTCCCCGTGTTGATTATAACCAGGCTTGACCCAGTGCTGATATACATACTTCAGGAAACAAAGACACAAATTTTTCTTTGCTGATTTGGTTGAAGTCCCAGTTAAATATACCATATTGGTATTTACCCATTGCCTTTACTTTTCTAACTTTTACATTTACTGCTCCGTTTTCTTTCAGTACCATTTTAATTTCTTGAGTTGTCATTGTGATTTGTTTTGCTGTGATTGATAAATCAAAGATATACCCTTATTGTGAAATAAAAAAATATTTTTTATATTTATTTTATTCTATATTTGCAATTCACCAAACATATTAAACATGGAAGAAAAAATTAGACAGAAACCAGGTAGGAAGAAACTACCAGAAGATCAGCGTAAACTAATCGTAACGGCTTACCTCACCGCTGATGAAAAGAGAATCGTCAATGAAAAATACGGCAACCTCACAAAGGCAGTACGTGCATTATTAAACAACTAAAATTTAGCAAATGAAACAGGAACTCATTAAAGCTACCGATGCCCTCACTTTGGGCGAAACATTCCATAAATCAGGGATGTTCAGCGACATCAAATCAGCCTCACAAGCAGTAGTTAAAATCATGGCAGGAGCCGAAATGGGAATCAGTCCATTCCAAGCGATGTCTGGCATCCATATTATACAAGGCAAACCCACCATCGGAGCGGGTTTGATGGCCAGTAGAGTAAAGGCATCTGGTAAGTACAATTATCGTGTAAATGAAATGACAGACACCATCTGCACAGTCGAATTCACCGAGAATGGTCAGCCTATTGGGGTATCTACGTTCACAATCGAAGACGCCAAGAAAGCAGGAACAAAGAACCTTGACCGATTCCCAAGAAATATGCTCTTTGCACGTGCTATGAGTAATGGAGTACGTTGGTACTGCCCCGATATCTACGAAGGACCAGTCTACGTGCCTGAAGAAATGCATGAGCCTGAACACCCCATTCAGACACCCAAGCGGATTCTTGATGAGGAACAATGGGCGAAACTCATTGAATCGGTTAAGAGTGGCAAAAACTACGATTGGGCAATTGAGAATGTAGAGATGACACCTGATCAGAGAGCGGAACTTGAGGCAGCGAATTCAAATACCCTTGTATTATGAAACGGTGGAAATTTAGGTTAGTTTGGATTCTAATCACATTACTCACGATTGCAATCTGGGCAGTCATAATAAATCACTTATGGAACTAACAACGCAACAAAATGGGTGGCTGCGAATGGCAGACATGAAAAATACCCTATTCGATGAACTCCAAAGGGCTGAACTTCAGGTTCAGTCCTCCCTTGAAGAAATTACCACCGAGAATCTGAAATCCGCTAAATCCATCATGGCATCCGCTAAAGATAAACGCATGGCTTTCACGGGCATGATAACTGACAAACTCATTAATCCTGCAATGGATTACGAAAAGAGGATGCAGAATGTTATCAACGCTGCTGCCGTGGTGGAACTTGAGATGAGAAAGAAACAAGAAGAGGAAACATTAAAGGCTCAAGCACTCATTAATGAAGAATCGGCATTGAGAGCGCATATCACTAATGAGTATTTCCGAATTGCTGCGGAGAATAGGTTGAACTATCAGAAAGCCATTGATGCCTCTTATAGGAACTGCCTCCGTGACCGCATTGCAGTTGATAAAATCCCCGTAATGGTGCAAGACATGAAACACATCCTATCACTCTTTGAACTGCCTGAAATGGCTAAATTTCAGCGTACACACGTATCAGATGAAAGAGCAATGGAGATTTATCAGTCAATCGAAAAGTATGATCCCAAACTTGACTTAATGCGTTACCAATCCGAAGCGGAAAAGAAATGGCTCAATTACGAAATGGATTTAGCCAATGCCGATGTAGCCATCAAGGCACTTGAGAAACAAGCAGCGGAAAAAGAAGCTGAAATCGCTCAAGAAATAGCCATTGAGACGGCTACTAATACACTTATTGCCCAAGCAGAGACGATTACCCTCGAAACCCCACGAATTAAACGTGAGGTTAAAATCATCGTAGTCGAATCCGAAGCATGGGCGAAGGCGGTAATTCTAAATTTCATACGTGTATTTCCCGTTGACAAGTTACGTGTCAAGTCTTGGAGTAAGCTAACACTCGCTCAAATGGCTGAAGCCTTGGCAAAGTCTGAAGCGGAATTGCATAACCTTCAAACTGAAGAAGTATGCAAGTAAGTAACATCCAATATTACAGGAATAACTTCGAGGCTTATAACACCATGACGGGGTATTCCTATTCGGGTATCACCAAATCAGCATCATTTAAACCATCGGAGAAGATGCGCCTTGGAACTGCCGTGCATAATTACCTATTAGAGCCTGAAGCCTATAATCATGAGAATCGGGAGATAGTTATACCACTTGCCAACGCAGTTAGAGCCGAATTGGGAGCATTACTTCCATTCCTTGATACCGAACTATCAGTATCCGCTGACTTTGAATATGGTGGTTTAATTATGCCTTACAAGGGTAGGGTGGATATGGTCAGAACAGGAAAGATTGTTTTGGATTTGAAGGTATCTGAAATACCTTTGAGAAATTCAGTGCCATATTTCGGTTATGATAGGCAAGTTAACGGATACATGGCAGCCACTATGTCGGAATTGGGTATGATTATCAGAATTGACCCAAAGAATGCAAGGGTTGAGAAAAAGATGATACCTAAAGATTATACTTGGTGGATAGATCAGATTCACCGTTTCGGAGTTCCTAAAGAAATTTATTAAAACCAATAATTATGAGTCAGTTATTTACAGGCAGCATCTGCGTTTCAGACATCGACAAGAGCAAATTAACACAAGCCAAGAACGGCAAACTTTACCTTTCCGTTGACATTTGGATTAATGACCAGGCTGATAACTACGGCAATACTGGTAGTATCTCCATCCGTCAGTCCAAGGAAGAAAGGGAGGCGAAGACTAAAAAAGTCTACATTGGAAACCTAAAACCCGTTGAAAAGTCCAATAATACACCTACGGCTCAAGCAATTGATCCATTACCTTTCTAATGTTCAATCTGTGATTTACCCCGCTTGTTTTTACTCGTGGGGGTTTTTAAAACTTAATTTATGAGCAAAGAACGTTACAACGAAGCACACAAAGCATGGTTTAAAGAGCAATATCCTGCTGCGTTCAAAGATGGATTCTATTCACCACCACCGATGCCGACTATCACCAAGGCAAATGGTTTAACCAAGTACATAACTAATTTTCTATTCTGGAAAGGTCATAGAGCAACAAGGGTTAATGTTCAAGGCAGGATTGTAAAGGGTAAATGGATACCATCAAGTACGAGGAAAGGCAGTGCTGATATTTCAGCGACTATTAAAGGGAGATCAGTCCAAATTGAGGTGAAGGTCGGAAAAGACCGCCCCCGACCTGAACAGTTACAAGAACAGGAAAGGGAACGAAAAGCAGGCGGTATTTATGAATTCATCAGCACACCAGAGCAGTTTTTGGAACTTTATGATAAAGTTGTAAATTTGTGATGTAAAAATATCGTGCCGGATATTTTAAAACAATTTATTGAACCTAATTGGGGGATGGCCGGCACGCCTGAACCTGATTAGGTTTTTTTATTTTATGGAATCAAATGAGCAGTATTTTGCAGAATTAGAAGGTATTTCACAGTTATTTAGACAAAAAGGAATTTACCTTTCAGAAAAGGAAAGTATTGAGTTGGCAATTAAGTTTTCTATTGGTCAATCATTGAATGATTTTAATCTAATCTTACATGATCAAGGAGATATCAATAATAAAATAGTTGATATTTCAAGGTCATTGGAAGAAATTGCAATTTCTTTAAAATACATAAATCATAATATATAGATTAATTTTAATCCCCTTATACTATAGAATATGAAAGCCAAAATAAGCTTCTACAACAACATAAAGGAAGTAAAATCAAAGCAAACAATTGATATAACTGATTTTTTATATCATGTAAAACATGGTAAATGGCAAAGTATATCTGAACAAGTAGCCATAATACAAGACCATAATAAAAGACGTGAGAAAAAGGCTGAAATAGCTCCATACGTCACAATATCAGGATACTTTGAAAATGAACGTGCAGCGGACAAATTGTCCCTGCATTCTAATTTTATAGGTATGGATATTGACGATATACCTGAAGAATTAGAAAATATCAAGCATTTACTAAAAAATGACCCTTATGTATATGCCATATTCAATTCAATTTCAGGAAATGGTATTTGTGTTTTATTTAGAATTGATGGAAGCAGACACATTGATGCTTTTTATTCAATAGGTGATTATCTGCTTAAAAACTATCAGTTAATCATTGACCAAAGCGGAAAGGATGTTAGCCGTGCAAGATATGTTTCTTATGATCCTGACTTACACATAAATGATAAAGCACCAATATTTAAAAAGTATTTGCCAAAACCTAAAAAACAACTACAAAAAACAAAACTTAAAACAATCTTTGTTGAAACTGAATTTGACGATATAATAAAACAAATGGTTGACAAAAATGTCAATTGTGTTGAATCATATCATGAATGGATTGAGATAGCTTTTGCACTTTCTGACCAATTTGGCGAAAATGGAAGAGAATATTTTCACCAGTTAAGTTCAATATCAGGCAAGTATGATAGAGATATTTGCAATAAACAATATACAAATTGTCTAAAGCATACTGCAAAAGGAAATAAAATAACAATAAAAACTATTTATTACCATGCAAAAAAGGCAGGGATAAACATAAATAGCCAAAAGGTAAAAAAGATTGCTGCTATAACATCAAGCCAAAAAAAGGCAGGACTTTCAGCATCACAAATAGCTGAAAACCTTGAAAAACATGAAGGAATATCAAGACATGAAGCCGATGATATAATAAATCAAGCCTTTCAGGCAGATACTAATTTTCAATCTGAAGATAACATTGTAGATCAGGTACGTGCATATTTAAGACATACATACAATTTGAAACGTAATTTAATTACACGTAAAATAGAGAACAATGGTAAAATAATGGATGAAATTGAATTGAATACTATGTTTTTAGATTGCAAAAACATATTCAGTCAACTTACATCTGAAATATTCATGAAGATAGTTTTCAGTAATAATACGCCATCATACAATCCACTTTTGGATTGGTTTGAGGATAATACTGGTAATCCTGAAGGGGTAATTGATGAATTCTTTTCATGTTTTGATACTGAAGATGATATAAAATACTATGGTAAAAAATGGTTAGTAGGCGTTATTTCTGCTATACATGGAATACATTCCCCTTTGATGCTAATTTTAGCAGGTGAAGTTCAGGGAACTGGTAAAACTGAAGCCTTTAGGCGAATGCTACCAAAAGAGTTACTACCTTATTACGCTGAATCTAAATTGGATGCAGGAAAAGATGATGAAATATTGATGTGTCAAAAACTCATTATCATGGATGATGAAATGGGTGGCAAAAGCAAAAAAGAGAAAACAAGGCTTAAAGAACTTACATCCAAACAAACATTTACTTTGCGTGAGCCATACGGCAGAATGAATGTTGATTTGGACAGACTTGCAGTATTGTGCGGAACAACAAACGACCTTAAAATACTGAACGACCCAACTGGAAACAGGAGATTAATTCCAATACAAATTAATTCAATTGACCATAAAAGATATAATGCAGTAGATAAAAAGCTATTATTTATTGAAGCATATAATTTATGGCAGTCAGGGTTTGAATGGCAATTGACTTCTGAAGACGTAAAAAGAATGGATGTACAAAATGAAAAGTTTGAAGATCATCCATTGGAATATGAATTGATTATCAAATACTTTGAATTACCTAATCAGTACAATTACATAGAATTGACTGCTACTGAAATAAAAATTCACATTGAAAACCAATCAAACCAAAAAATACAATCAGTTAATATGCTTGGAAGACAACTCAAGAAAATAGGGTTTGAATGCACAATAAAAAAGATAAATAATTCAGTCCATCAGGTATATAAAGTAGCTGAAAAAAGCAAAACATCCTATTCAGAACCTCCATTTTAGGTTAAGGAAGTTAAGGAAAGTTAAGGATTTTAAAAAATATCCTTAACCGATGAAACTCAATACAGGACTGCATTTCATCGAAAGGTTAAGGAAGTTAAGGATTTTTTTCATATAAAGACTGAATATAAATACATACATACACACACATACACATACATATTTATGGATATAGTTTTGAGATACTTTTTTGAAAAATCCTTAACCATTGTAATTAAATGAAAATCAAATACTTATCAGGTTAAGGTTAAGGATATTATTTTTTTTATGCGACCAAAACGCTCAATAATTATCTAAATAAAAAATATTTCGCATGAAATATCGAAATCTGATTAATTTTGTTTAAATGGCAAAGAAAGGTTTTTACATACGGCATAACACAAAAGACAAGAGCATAATGCTCAATCTGTTTGTGGAGGATTTTAAGGCGTATTTAGACACTTTGCAAACAAATGAAGGTTGGGTTAAGCTGAGGATATTTGAGAGGCAAGAAGTGGATGCTAAAGGCTTTACACACGATATGCAGGCGATACAGATGAAAACTGAAAACTGATGGGGAAAAAGACAATATTGCACAATGATTTGAAAAAAGAGGCTTTCATCAAAGCGTTCCAAAATAACTATGGAAATATAACTCAATCCGTTGAGGCTGCTGGTGTTTCAAGGGGAATGTATTACCAATGGGTAAAGGATGATCCCGAATTCCTTGCACGTATTGAGGCGATCGAACCAAAGGAAATAAAGAAAGATTTCATTGAAAACGCACTTCTCAAGAAAATCCGTGAAGGCGATACCGCTGCCATCATTTTTGCAAGTAAAACGCAGTTGAAGGATAGAGGGTACATCGAACGGCAGGAACTGACTGGAGCCGATGGCGATAAATTGGGAGCATTCACCGTAGAAATTATCAATGGGGCAACCGCTAAAGATACAAACCAGTAGAGTATTTGAAATCCTAAAGGATTCAGCTACCCGCATTACTGTGATGCAGGGAGGATCAAGGTCCGGTAAAACGTACAACATAATCCTCTGGTTCATCATTAAACTCCTTCAGGAAAGGGGTAAAACCTTGTCGATTGTCAGGCAGTCACTTCCGAGCATCAAGGGTTCGGTATTACGTGATTTCATTGAAATACTGCTCAAGATGGGGATTTACGATGAATCAAACCACAATAAGACCGAGCAAACGTATAACCTCAATGGCAACCTTGTCGAATTCGTTTCCGTTGACCAACCGCATAAAATACGGGGAAGGAAGAGGAGTTACCTCTTCATGAACGAATGTACTGAGATGTCTTATGAGGCATGGGTGCAGTTGACAATGAGGACTGAAGGTAAAATTGTTCTGGACTATAACCCATCAGATGAGTACCATTGGGTATTTGATAAGGTAATTCCGAGAGATGATGCAGATTTCTACATAACCACGTACAAAGACAATCCTTTTCTGCCGAAGGAACTCGTGGCAGAGATTGAACGTTTGAAGGATGCCGACGAAAACTACTGGCTTGTTTATGGATTAGGTCAGAAGGGAAATCAGAATGACACAGTTTACACCCACTGGCATCCAGTAACCAAGATGCCTGAAGGGGAGACGGTATACGGATTGGACTTTGGATTCAATAATCCATCTGCGATGGTTAAAGTAGTATTTCATGATGCTGCTATTTATGCAGAAGAGATGCTATATGAAACGAAGCTGACAACAAACGATCTTGTAGAGCGTATTAAGCAAATGGGTATTTCACCTTATGATGAAATATTTTGCGATTCAGCAGAACCCAAAACTATTGAGGAACTTGTACGAAATGGGTTCAATGCGAAGCCTTCTAACAAAGATGTATTCGTTGGTATCCAAAAGATAAAATCTTTACCTTTCTTTGTGCTTGACACTTCAGCAAACCTTATCAAAGAATTGAAGAACTACAAGTGGAAAACTGACAAGAACGGGAAGCGATTGGACGAGCCTGTTAAATTCATGGATCACGCAATAGACGGATTACGTTATAGTGTATATACGAAATTAAACGCACCCCAACTGACTTGGGGCATAATTTAACAATATGGGTATTTTAGATATATTTAAGAGAAAAGGACTGAATCCGAATATCGGTGCGCAAAGAGAAGTACAATCCGTGAATGGTGTTGTACTTCAGCCGTATTACGGGGAAGCATACGTGACTGAAGGTTATATGGGGAATTCGGATGTTTACGCCATCGTTACCTTCCTTGCACGGAAAGCGGGTTCAATTCCGTGGTACGTTTACAAGATGAAGCCAGGGGAAAAGGCGAAGACGTCTTTGGAGCGTTACAAGCAACTCTCAAAGGGCCTGCACAACAAAGGCGCATTTGAACGTGCTTTGATGGAGAGGAAGAACGCCTATGAAGAAAATATGGTGACTAATTCACCACTTGCGAAATTACTGGAGCGACCTAATCCTCAACAGGCACAAGATCAGTTTTTTCAGAACTTGTTTGGGTATCGGATATTAAGCGGTGAGGGTAACATCTACGGAAACGATGGTAACATAGAGAATGGCAAATTCGTTGAACTTAACGTATTGCCGACTCAATTCCTTGAGATTTACCCTGATCCGAATGACCTTTATGGGTTGCTTGGATATAAACTCATGGTTGCTCAAGGCATTAACATCCCGAAGGGCAACGTCTGTCATTGGAAGTCGTGGAATCCTGATTTCAATGATGTAACTCGTTCTCATTTGAGGGGTGTATCTCCACTTCGTTCAGCGTGGAAACTTCTGCGTATGTCAAACAACGCAGCGGATGCGAGTGCCAAGATGACTCAAAACGGAGGTGCGAAGGGTGCATTGGTGCCAGAGGTGGTAAATAACAATGTGCCACAAATGACACCTGAACAGGCCTCAATGATACAAAGGGCAATCAATGAGCGGATAAACGGAACGGATAACAAAGGCTCAATCGGAGTAATGCAGTATCCATACAACTACCTCAATTTCGGCTTATCATCCGTTGACATGGAACTGGTTAAGACTTTGCAGATGACTTTGCACCAATGGTGCCGTGTATTCGGTATGCCTATCGTGTTGTTCGATACCGACACCTCATCTTACAACAACTACACAAATGGTATGCGTGACCTTATCACTAACACCATTGCTCCACTTTGTGCGGAATTGAGGGATGAACTCAATGCTTGGTTAGTTCCAAGGTTCGGTGAAAACGTTTACATAGATTACGACATTTCAGCACTGCCTGAACTTCAGTCAGACATGGAAAAGATGGTGGCTCAACTAAAACAAGCCGATTGGCTGACCTTTGATGAGAAGAGGACTGCAATGGGTTACGAAGAGAAAGGAGGTGCTTATGCATCATCCTATGTAAGCGGAGGCATGATGCCACTTGAAATGTCAATGATGGATTTAACCGTTCCTAATGACAATAATGGAGATGGTGTATGAGAAATACCCCAAAACGCAGTCGGAAAGGACTTGCATTGTGGAAAAGAGGATGATGGATGCCTTAAGGGCAGCGTATAAAAAGAGATTAGAAAATGAACGCCAAGCAAAGGAAGGAATACTGGATGAAAACGGAGAGGCTACGGGCAGGGCTTGACAAAAAGTACTTTGAACAGATACAAAAGTCTGTTTGGGATACTTTCAAGAGGTTTGCTCGTGACATCGAAGTCATTGGCATTGATGCTGCCCGTTCACGCTTGGGGTTGGATTTGTGGGACAAAGAGATGCTGAAGATATTTGAGGCGATGTACAAAGAATCCGTATTACTATTTGGCAATAGTGTTTATCGTGCATTGAGGATTGAATCACAAAAGGCGGAAACATTCGGATTCAATCGTGAGTGGACTGATGCGGTACTTGAGTTCCTGCTAAAGCAGGGATTCACTTTGGTGGCTGATATAACATCCACCACAAAGAAGAAACTCAATGATATCGTAACAAAGGGCATCGAAGAAGGTTTAGGCGTGGATGAGATTGTGAAATTGATACTTTCTGATGAGAACTTTGCTTATTCAGCAATGAGGGCAAGTCGAATAGTTCGGACTGAAGTTATGCGGTCATCGAACATAGGAGCAATGAAAGGAGCGGAGGCGCATGGTTTTTACGTTGATAAGGTATGGATTTCAGCAAGGGATAAGCGGACACGCAGAATACCTGAAGATGAGTTCGATCACGTGAAAATGGATGGTCAAACCCAACACTTTGAAGACCCATTCACCTCAACGGGTAAGAAAGGTGAGCCTGTTGTGATTATGCAACCTGGTCAATTAAGCGATCCGAATAATGGAATAATTGCACCAGCAGGATTCACAATCAATTGCAGATGTACAGTAGGATTCGAAGGCAGAAGGGATGCCAATGGTAGGCTATTAAGGAAACCGAAATTAAATGAACCACAAATTATATCATAATGCCGATTTCAAGGTGCGAAAACGGAAAATATAGGATTGGAGATGGTGAATGCGTATTCACCTCAAGAGCATCAGCAGAAAGAGCCTATGTGGCTTATTTAGCAGAGGAAGAGGATGAGAACCATGATGAGGACTATGATAACATGAAAGAAGAAACCTACAACGATTACCCAGAAGCTGCGAGTAATAATGCAAAGAAAGTTCTGAAATGGAGAGATGAATATGGTGATGAAGTACGGGGAATGACTGCCGTAGGGTGGAATCGTGCTAACCAATTAGCCAATAAAGAGCGTTTAAGCCGTGCAACCATAGCCAAAATGGCTGCTTTTGAGAGGCATAGACAAAATGCTGAAGTAGCACCCGAATTTAAAGAAACACCTTGGCGTGATAATGGTCATGTGGCTTGGCTTGGTTGGGGTGGTTCAGCAGGGATAGAATGGGCGCAAAGAAAATTAAATCAAATAGACAATAAAAAAAGTATGATATACAATTACAAACATCAGTCATTAGATGTAAAAGACGTTGATGCTAAACAAGGTATAGTCACAGGGTATTTCTCCGCATTTGGAAATGTGGATTCAGATGGTGACATCATGATGCCAGGTGCGTTCAAGCGTTCCATCCAAGATTGGGGACCAGAAGCTAAAGGTAGAGTAAAGCACTTGATGAACCATGACCCATCGAAGCCATTGGGTAAGATTATCGAACTCAAGGAGGACAATTATGGTCTTTACTATCGCTCAAAGATAGGCACTCACAAACTTGGTCAGGACTTCATCAAGATGGTTGAATCAGATCTCATCAAGGAGCATTCAATTGGATTCAGAATATTAAGGGAGCAAAAGAACGCTGAAGCGAATGAGATACATGAAGTAATGCTTTTTGAAGGTTCTTCACTGACCGCATGGGGTGCGAATGAGGCAACACCCATTGTCAATATGAAGTCAATAACTGATATTACCGAATATAAAAATACTATTCGTAATTTTGAGAAGTTTATCAGGGATAGTGATGTCACTGATGAAACGATTGAACTTTGTCTTATAAAAGTTAGGCAACTCGCACAGGCGGTTGAAAAAATGAGTACCACGATGGTTACTGAAGAAGAGCCAAAGCAGGGAAAAGATATATCAGTGCCAGTGGACTCATTTATAAACATCATAAAAAACATTTAACAATGGAAGAATTAAAGAAATTTGAGGATGCCCTTGCATCCAAGTTGGCGGAGCAAAAAGCTGCCGTTTCAGCAGAGAACGAAAAGGCTGCTAAAGCCTTCGAAACACGCATTGAGCAAATCAATGAGCAATTGGTAAAAAACAATCAGTCTTTGGAAGAGGCTCGTAAAGAAGCATTGGAAGCTAAAGCTGCATTGGGTAAAATCAATGCCAAGACTGAAAGCAAGGTTGCTACCTCTTATGCAGAGCATATAAACGCTATTAAAGCCGAGATTGCTAATGTTGTAGAGAAAGGTTACAATGACATTAAGTCTGCCGTTCGCAATGGTGGTAAAGGTTTCTCCGCAGACCTCGACCTCAAAGCCGTAGGCACAATGACCATCAGCAATAACCTGACTGGTTCTGTTTACACCTCTTATGTTGATAATCCTGCACTGCGTTCATTCGTGAACCCACACCTCCGCAGCGTATTCAACATCATCCCTGTATCAACTGGTTCGGTATCTTTCCCACGTGGTAACACACCCGTAGGCGAAGGTTCTTTCGGTAAGCAAACTGAAGGTTCTGCCAAGCCTCAAGTTGACTACGATGTAACCGTGGTTAACACAGCATTGTCATTCATTGCAGGATATGCTAAAGTATCTCGTCAGATGATTGATGATCTGCCTTTCCTTCAGGCTTATTTGCAGCAGTCTTTGATTGAAGATTTCCAAAAGGCTGAAGATACCTACTACCTGAACGCCATCGCTGCATCAGCTACCGCAGGTTCATCTTCAGGTGCCAACACTGCCGAGAAGTTCATTGATTACCTTGCTCAATTGGGTGCTGCGAATTGGACTGCAAACATTGCTTTGACCACTCACGCAGGTTGGGCAGGATTGCTGAAAACCAAGCCATCTGACTACTCTGTACCTGGTGGAATGGTAATTGATAACAATGGTAATGTTCGCATTGCAGGTGTTCCTGTAATACCTCATAGCCTTGTAACTGCCTCCAAGATTTATGTAATGGATTCTACAAAGTTTGCCATTGCTCAACAATCTGGATTGGCTGTAAGGTCTACCGAGTTCGATCAGGACGACTTCATCAAGAACCTCATCACTTTCCGTTGTGAGGCTCGTTGCGAACTTCTACAGTTCCAACCTGGAAGTGCGGTATATGGTGCTATTTAATTAGTGCTTATAATAGTAAAAGGGGATATAAAAATATCCCCTTTTTTTGTACCTTTATGTCTACCAAAACAGAAAAGATATGTCAAATGTAAATGAAATTTGGGTATTAGCCTACGATTATGAAAAGTATTATGAAGTCAGTAATACTGGTAAAATTAGAAAGTTAAGTACTAAAAGAGAACTTGTAGGTCACATTTCAAAACATGGTTATAGAAGAGTGAGTTTAAGCAAAAACAATAAAAATGTTAATGTTTCGGTTCATAAAATAGTGATTCAATCATTTTTAGGTGATAAGAAAGGTTTTGTGGTAAATCACAAAAATGGGATAAAACTTGATAACAATATAAATAATTTAGAGTGGTGTACAATATCAGAAAACACACTTCATAGTTATAAAAATGGGTTACAAGTTAATAAAAAAGGTATTGAATCTATTTTTGCTAAATTGTGGGTACATAAAGAATATGGTTTATTTTTGACAACAAAAGAATTATATAAATTATATAATACAAATGGAGTGAATAAAAAACCTATGTCTTATATACGCAGTCAATATGATAAAATCAATTTATAATCCTGTTTCATGCTAATACGGGGGGAGGTGTCAAAGCCTTCCCCTATTTTTGTTTTTATGCCATATTCTTACTATTATTTTAAGCAAGACTTTTACTACCACATGAAATCCACTTTTCCCGTGGGCATGAATATTTTGGATGTTGGTGCGGGGTCGGGGCAGTATGGGAGAAATCTCAATGATAAGTTCAAGATTAACGCTCTTGAAATATTCGAGCCGTATGTTGAGCAATTTGGCTTGAAATATATCTACGATAACGTAATTATAGGGGATATAAGGCACTTTGATACCACAGGGTATGATTATGTCATCATGGGTGATATATTGGAGCATTTAACACCTAATGAAGCACAAGAGGTATTGAATGCCATTAAATGTAAGTATATGTTTGCCGTTCCTTACAAAATGAAGCAAGGTGAGGTAAATTGGAATGTACATGAAACGCACCATCAAGATGATTTAACGCATGAATTGGTACTTAATCGGTATCAAGGTGTAAGGTGTTTATTTCGCAATTTGGACTATGGGTATTATGTAAACTATTAAACTATGAATATACTTGCATCCATACACTTATACCCTCCACAGCACAATTGCGGTGCAGAATATATGCTGCATGGCATACTAAAACACTTACAATCTGAAGGTCATCAAGTTCGAATATTACTGCATCAAGCCAATCACTATAAAATAACCAATAACTACGTTTTCGATGGGATTGATGTATTCCCACCGAATACCAACGTAATAGAAGGACTAATGAGATGGTCAGATGTGGTATTCACACATTTGGATTATACAAGGTGGACAATTCACACTGCTAAACTTTACAGGAAACCAGTATTTCACCTTATTCATAATTCTCACCCATACCCAGAGATTATTGATGCGGAGAATAAACAACATATCATTTATAATTCTTTTTGGCTAAAAGACCTATTGAATTACAATTTCCCTAATTTTGTATTAACCCCTCCTTGCGACTATCGTTATTACGATACTAATACTGACACTGCAAAGAATAACTACATTACACTAATCAACTTAAACGAAAACAAAGGGGGAAAGGTCTTTGCAGATATTGCCCGTGCGATGCCACATAAACAATTTCTTGGTGTTCTTGGTTCTTATGATGAGCAAGTAACCGAAAATCTGCCAAATGTGGTGTATGTAAAAAACAATCCGAATATACTTGAGACTTACAAGCAGACAAGAATATTACTAATGCCTTCGGATTATGAAAGTTGGGGAAGAACGGCAACGGAGGCAATGTCAAGCGGTATTCCTGTAATTTGTACAGAGGCAAATGGTTTGAAGGAAAACTGCGGTAAAGCGGGTATCTACATTAAAAACCGAACTGATGTTAAGGAATGGGTTAAGCGAATTACTGAATTGGATGAAGAAAAAGCCTATCAAGGAGCATCAAGAAAAGCAAAAGCAAGGGCAAGAGAACATGATCCAAGAGAAGCACTCAACCACTTTAGCACTTGGTTCAAAGAAAAAGTTAACCAATGGTATATATAAATAGCGTAGTTATTCAATCCGATGCGGTTGCAGAGCCAGTCAGTAGGACTGATGCAAAGAATTGGATGCGAATTGACTACACATCTGACGATACCCTTATTGATAACCTGATTTCAGCAGCAAGACAACATCTTGAGAAATTAACGGGGAGGTCTTTTGCCAATAAATTAATTCAGGCAAATGTTGAATGCACTGGTACAAGTCCAAAGGTATGGATAATTGATTTACCTTATTCTCCATTGGTATGCGTTAATTCAATAACCATAAAGGAAGGCATAAACGACACCGAAGCACTGACCGCAAATGATGACTATGAGGTGATTGGTGGGAAATTGTGGTTGTATATACCAGGGACTTACACAGTGACATATCAGGCAGGATATGGAACACTACCCAATGATTTGAGGAATGACATCCTTACTTTGGTTTCGTGGATGTATGAAAATAGGGGTAAGAAGATGAATGCTGATCCAAAAGGGAATATCTCATCATATCCGAGTTGGGAAGGATTAAACTATCACCAATACAGGCAGGTTGTAATTTAATGGCTAAAGGTTTTAACATATCAATAAAAGGACTTGACAAAGAACTCAAGAAATTGGGTGAGGATGCCGAAGATATTAAGGAGGAGATAGACTTTGAAATAAAAGAGAGTTGTGTAAGAATTATTAAGGATTCACAAAACTTCTTGACTGATGCAAAGGCTTACGCAAATGGCAAGGAGTATGTTGGTGTTGATAATGGTTTTTTGAGGGCATCAGCAACACCACCAAAACAAGTAAAGCCATTTCAATACGAAATAGTTTATCAGTCAAGTTACGCAGCTTTTGTGGAGTTTGGCACTGGTAACCTATTTACAAGAGTTGAAGAAGATTGGGTTCATGTAGCACGACAATTTAAAGGTAAAGGTATTAAGCAGATTAACCTTCCACCAAGACCTTTCCTGCGCCCTGCGGTACAAAAGAATGAGGGTATATTGATTCAAAATATAAACAATGTACTCAAATGAAAGATACCTCAAATTCAATACGTGTAATTTATGTCAATGCCTTAAATGGCAATCTTTCCTACAATGGGCAAGACGTTCCTGTTTATGGACAGACACCTTTTAGAACTACTCCTAAAAATTACGTAGTCATTTCATCCATTACGGAGACTGCGAATAACAATAATCAATATTTTGGCAATTCCGTAGATGTTGTAATTGACATATTCAGCGAACAATACCGAGTTTATGATAATGCGGTGGTGGATAATATATCAAGTCAGATATTGAACATATTGATACCTGATACTGCCGTGGATGGGTTTAGTGATGCGGATTTCGTAGTATATCCAACGGCAAGAACTTCATCAACATATTTGCCATTGCAGAATGGCGAGAACTTTGTAGCGAGAAAGATAATAACAATTAGTAATTTAGTAAATCAAAAATAGAATAAAATGCCACAGCAAATTTTAGGTTCATTGCAAAACATCGAAATAGATGTTGCGGGTGGAAGTTCATACAAGAACCTTGTATGTCTTCGCACTGGTTCAGTTAACACAACAATGGATGCCACAGTTGAGCAAACAAATTGCGGTGTTCTCACATCTCCTTCAGAGCCACAGATGACTGTTGACTTTGATGCCATTTGTGAGGCTGCACCAACAATTGCTCAAATATCTTATGAAGACCTTTTGGCAGCAATGGTAAATAAAACATTGGTAACTGTAAGGGTTCAGAACCCGACTGTAACAGGTTCTTCAGTAGGTACTGTTTACTACCATCAATTCGCAGGTTATATCACTGATTTGACTTTGAATCAGTCAACCACTGAATTCATTAACTTCTCTGGAACTATTCAATCTTCAGGAACTCTTGACGTAACTCCATAATATGAACTACTGCACTATTACTATCAATGGCACTAAAACTGGCATTAAATTCGGCATGGCATCATTTAGGTACTTGGGTGATGGCAAACTTGTCGAAGGCAAAACACACAAGGGTGAGGAACTTAATGAAATCGGAATTGCGCATATACTTTATTCGGGCTATTGGAATAACTGCATTGTTAAAGATGTAGAGCCTGAACTAACTTTTTCCGATTTCGTAGACTATATCGAAGCCAATTTGCGTAATGATGAAGCACTTGCAGAAATCAAGAACGCATTGGAGTTATGGACTAAAAACGAGTTTATCAAGCAAGTGAATGAGCCTGAAACAAAAAAAAAGACTTCACCTTTGAAGAAATCGAAGCCTTCGCATTCGGTGAAATGATGCTACTGCCGACAGAGTTTTATAAGATGTCTCCAAGGCATTTTTCACTAATGCTCAAAGGACATCAAGAAAAAAAGATTGACGGATATCGGCAGACAAGATTACTAATGTACACAATGGTTCGTTTACATGGTGATCCGAAGACTGCACCGAAGTCTCCAGAAGCACTTTGGGAATTGCCTGGTGATGAGGTTAAAGGAATGACCGATGAGGATTATCGGGAAATATTTAAAAGGTTGGTAAAATGAGTTTAGAAATAAAGATTGGCGCGGACGTTAGCGGTGTAGATAAAGCCGTTGCAGATGTAGGCAAATCGCTCAATAATTTACAACCTGCTGCACAAAAGGCACAAAACACACTCACAGGACTTTCAGGAGTTGTAAGGGATTTACCTTTCGGATTCATTGCGATTCAGAACAACTTGCCGATATTGGCAGATCAATTTACTTCACTATCGAAGGAGTCAGGTGGAGTTGGTGGAGCATTGAAGAATCTTGGTGGTGCATTGATTGGTCCTGCGGGTATAGCATTTGCGTTCGGTGCGGTAACTTCAATCGTTACAGGACTTATTCAGAAATACGGGTCACTTGGGGAGGCGGTAAATGTTTTACTTGGTATAACTAAACCGCTCACAGAGGCACAGAAAGCATATAACAAGGCATCATTTGAAACGGCAGGGAATGTAGCTGCTGAAGAGGCTAAGGTCAAAATATTGACATCTACACTGCTTGACAATAAGAAGCCACAGGCGGACAGACTTGCAGCGTATGGAGAACTAAAAAAAGTTGCTCCTGATGTTGTAAGTGGTATAAAGGATGAAAATGCCCTCACAAGCGAAAGCAATGCGCTCATAGAGGCTAATAGCAGATTACGTGCTGAATCGGTGCGGTTGAAGGTTCAAGAGGCAGGGATTACGGCTGCGTTGACAAGTAATGAAACGAAAATTGCAGAATTAAGGGCGAAACTTGCAACGGCTACTGATGAATATGTAAGGTCAGCAAAAGACCTCAATAATAGCAATAAACAGGCAGTTATAACGGGTTTAGGCTCAAGGACTGCACAAGAGTTAGCATTAAAGGCATTTAATGATAATGCAAAAGCAGTAAAGGCGTTAAATGCTGAAATTGGAGTTTTAACTGGTGAGAATCAGAAGTATCTTAATCAACTTGATCCTGTTGCTATCGGAATAGCCAAGATAAACGAAGAGAATAGAAAGCGGATTGAAGGCTTAAAGACTGAAGCACAAGAAGAAAAAACAACTGCGACAGAGGCAAAGAAAGCCAATGCGGAGAAATTAAGAGGTCAGAAGGCACTAACCGCTGAAGCTGCTAAACAAGTCCAAGAAAGGATAAAGAGGCAGAATTTTGAGAATAAGGAATCACTTGATGCTTTAAGGGAAGGATTTGCTGAAAGAAGGAAGGTAGAACGTGAGCAAGGTATAACCACTCCTAAAACCATTTCGGGTCAGGTTACTCCTACTATAAATCAAGGAGAAATAGATAAACAAGCAAAGGCTGCCACAGATGCTTTACAAGTATTAAACAGAGAAGCTAACTTATCTGCTGCGTTTAATTTAGTAAACGATACTTTTTTCTCACCATTGCAGAATCTATTTACTGACTTGATATCAGGTGCAGATGGTGCGTTTAAGGCGTTTACAAAGGCGGTTCTTCAATCTATTAATCAGATTGTCGCAAAGATTATTGCAACAGGTATAATATCATTGCTTTTTAACTTAATTTCAGGAGGTACTGCAGGGCTTGGGAAGGCGGTACTTGGGGACATAGGCAAAGCGTTAGGATTCGGGATAGGTAGTGTTGCCAACCCCAATTTCGGAGGCGTAACAGGAGGAGGAATGGCTATGAGTGGAGCTGTTAACGTAGTATTGAGAGGTCAGGACTTGGTAGGATCATTGAATAGAACAAACGCACAAATTAACAGAGTTGGCTAAAGTACTAAAATACACAATGGACTTTAAGTCCATAGATAATAAGAGTTACTCTGCGTGGTTTCGCATAGAGGGTGAATCTTTGCCGACTATTGACCTAACACCTGGTCCAAGACCTGTGGTATTTCGGGAGTATAACACCGATGAAGATATCTTCAAGCCAATCAGAACATTCCTTGTTGAAATACAGATTCAGACCAACGTTAATGGCGTTTCACTTGATACATTCATAAAAAACAATGATACGGATATTGAAGTCTATATCATGGAAGGTGCAAATATCCTCTGGCGTGGTTTCGTTTTACAAGATGACATTGAAGAGGTATGGGATGACGGCAATCATTATCTTGTTGTACGTGCAGCGGAGGGTTTTGGGTTACTGAAATCTATTCCTTTTGCCGTGTCAGGTGCCGAGGCAGTAGGTAAATATACACCACTCCAATTCATTGAAAATGCTCTTTATACACTTTTTACGGGTGGTGTTACTGCTGATTATTACGTTCTTAATAATCTTTTCCATGATAGTATGGTCGATACTTCGGGTAGGCATCCGCTCAATCAGTGCTATCTTGATGCAAAGACTTTTCAGCAAGAAGGAACGGTTTATGATGATTCATACACTGTTATAGAAAAGATATGCACCGCTTTCGGGCAATCTATATTCTTCTATAAAAATCAGATGTGGTTATTCAGACCAGAAGAACTTTACACATCTTATAACAATAACCTACGCTTGGCAAATGTCACAAGCATTAATCAGTTTGAAATTCTAAAGCGTTTTGATGTTGAAGTAGGTGTAGGAAGAGAGATGCAACCAATTATGCCTGAAATGTTGCGTAGTATTAATAGGGCAACTAAATTTGATGAGGTTGATTTCTACTATAATGTATTTGATGAAGTATTAATTAATGAAACGTTCCAAAGAGGTACATTAACATCATCAGGAACTACATTTAAAGAGTTCTATGTTGATTCTTGGACTTATGGCAATGGTGCAATATCAAATACTACACCACCATCATCAGGGGTTGTAAGGGCGAGAGAAGATTATGCAGTAGCATTAACAGGTCAATTCATAGATAGGTATATTTATTTTCCTATTCAGAGTTTAGGGGTTGGTGATACATTCCATTGGATAAAATCACAAGCAGTAAATGTAGAACAAGGTAGTAGAGTAGATATAAGCGTTGATTTTAGATTCCAAAGTTCTCATCAAGTTGGCAATGCAGTTGCATGGGTTGTAATACAATCAGGTGTAACATATTATTCACTAAATGAAAATGGTGAATGGAGGTCATCTGGTACACTAGGAGGTAGTTCACCAATACTTGTGGATTTGACATCTACTAGCGGAGTAACATCAACAGAATGGAATAGCATACAGGTAAATTCTTTACCTATTCCTGCTGATGGCACAATGACTGTTTATTTGTCTGCTACTACTTCAGGAGTAACTGCAAATAATGCATATTTCAAAAACTTTGACTTTAAAATACTATCAGCTTTTGAATCTGAAACAGATTTGAGAAGGATTAAGGGTGAAAATAGCCTTTATACAAAATCACTGACTATCAATAACTCATACCAAAATGAGATATACCTTGATGACCATTTTAGTCCATCATTTAAGGGTGCAATATTCGAATCAGACCAAACAACATTAACGGATTCAGATTGGTATAGGTATAGATTTATTGGTGAATCATACGGATTCCGTAGGCAGAATGCAACCGCTCAATGGGAGCATAACCGATTCAATCGGAACAAGATTGATATCAATATGTACGGCTTATGGTGGGATGATGCAGGAAATCCTGCTTTCATGGGATTTCAGAATACTTACCGTTTCATGGATGACGATGTAAATAAATTGTACTACGCAGCGAATATTAGCGAGATTGACCTTGTAAATAATACATGGCAGGGAACACTTGTTGAAGTATGGGATCAGACTAAAGACCTACCGACTACGCAGACTTTTGAGGCTGATTTCACATTAGGCACATATACAACTGCAACACTTACCGCTCCGCTAACATTGGTTACATCGGGAGGATTTAGCATTCAAACGAGCAATACTGCGAGATATGATGCTGCTACGACATTAACAACACCAGTCACAGTTGGTATTTTTGGCAATGTTTCATGTAGTACTTATCCCAAAAATGTTACCTTTGAATTGCGGAAATCAGGTACTGCGATACGGACTATAACTTACCCTGTTTATGTGGCTAATCAGCCATTCACTTTTGACTTATCCGTTGGAACGCAGACAATTGCAACTAATAACACTTTCACTGTGGTAATTACTGGTCATTCATCGGTGACAATCGGAGGAGGAGATATGAAGATTAACACACCAGGAACGGCTTATACTTTTGACACATACACAGACAATTATTTATATCAATAATGGCAGATCCAGTTAAGGCAGAAGGTTTAGTCATAGCTTACACGATAGGTAGTACAATCTACCCTCTTGCGTGTGCGAAAAACGCATCTATGACTTTACAAAGGGATATGCTTGAACTTGCTCCTAAAACCAATAATTCCTTTAGGCAATTTATTCCTGGAAAGAGGGCAGCGACAATATCAGGGTCAGGTCTTGTTAAAATAGTAGGTACAAATCAACATGGGATAGATTTCTTTGAGGATTTACTTACTACTGTTGATACAAAATATACTGCTTACCTTGATATCATTGACCCTCAAAATAACTATCGGGTTTATCAGTTTCAATGCTATGTAACGGAGGTAACTTATGATTCAACGGTGCATAATTTCGCACAATATAACTATTCATTGCAGGTTACGGGTGGATTTACAGAGTTAACTGTGGTTGATACTTATACTGTGGCAAGTGGAACGATAACGGGTCGGTCAACATCAACTCATAAACTTGTGGCGGTTGGCTATGGTGGAAAATGGTATTACAACTATTCGGTCAGCGCAGGACCAGTGATAAACCTTGGAACTGCTTTGAATGGTACTTCAGTAGTGGCAGCATATATAACATTGTAAAATATGTCAGAACATAATTTAAAAACAATTCGCAAGGGTGATACGTGGAGTATGGATTTATCATTTTATGAAGAACCATGCGAAACAACACCGATTGATGTGAGTACATGGACTTTCAAACTCATGGCAAAGAATTCAGCAGGAGTTACCCAATGGACATGGGATAATGCTACTTTCGCAGCGGGAACAAGTACAAATCAGAGGATTGTAACACTTGCTGCGGTTACTACGGCTACCTATGCGGTGGGTGAGTATGCCTATGATTTGCAAGTGACGAAGGCTGATGGTGTTTATACATATTTGACTGGTTTTGTAATCGTTGAAGACCAAATAACAAGCTAATGACAATCAAAGTAACATATAATGTAACGGATGTTTATGTAACGCAGGATGTTTCGCCTGTTTACATAAATGTCTCATATAGTTCAGGTAGTTCAGGAGGTGCAGTTTGGGGTGGAATTACGGGAACGCTATCGGATCAAACCGATCTCAAAACCGCTTTAGATGCCAAAGTACCCTATTCAGGCGCAACGGCTAACGTTGACTTGGGTGAATATGAGTTGAAGGCAGGACAGGTTGAGTTCGACCAAACTCCAACGGGTACGGCAGGGGTTAGTGTTATGAGGTGGAATGATTCTGATGGAACGCTTGATTTGGGTTTAAAGGGTGGCAATGTTACATTGCAATTGGGTCAGGAGCAAGTGGCAAGGGTGGTTAATAAGAGCGGTGTTAATCTGCTTGAAAGTGCGTATCAGGTGGTAAAGGTTACTGATGCCCAAGGTCAGCGGTTGGCGGTGGATTTAGCACAAGCAAATAACGATGCCAATAGTGCGGATACGCTTGGAATAGTTACAGAGAACATTGATAACAACCTTGAAGGTTTTATTACCACAAGCGGTATTGTTCGCAATATAAACACTACTGGTTCTCTACAAGGTGAAACGTGGAACGATGGTGATGTGCTTTATTTGTCACCAACTACGGCAGGGGCGATTACTAACATAAAACCGACTGCACCGAACCATTTAGTTACGCTTGGGTATGTTGTTTATGCTCATGCGAACAATGGTAAGATATTTGTCAAGCCGAATAACGGCTACGAATTAGGCGAATTGCATGACGTCTATGTGCCTACTCCATCGAATAATGACGGCATATTTTGGAATAGTACTAATCTGCGATATGAGAACAAAACAGTATCAAGTGCTTTAGGTTACACCCCTGCCAATAGTGCAACGACACTTACGATTAACGGGGTTACTTACGATTTGTCAGCCAATCGCTCATGGACAATATCAGCAGGTATTTCGGGGTCAGGTGCGAGTGGGCAGGTGGCGTATTGGACTGGTGCGAGTGCGCAGAGTGGGAGTAATAATCTGTTTTGGGATGCGGCTAATAGTCGGCTTGGGATTGGGACTGCAACACCATCAGTATTGTTACACGTTAGAGGCAGCTATGCAGGTGCATTAGATAACCTAATCCCACAGATGTTGTTTGAGAATGCAAACACAACGGCAGGTGCTGATTTATTTGCATTAAGTAGAATAAGGATAGGTAATGGGTATCTCGGTGGATATCCTGAAATTTGGGTACAGGCACTTCGTACTGCATCTAATGTTGGAACTATAAATTTAAGGGTAGTTAGCAATCACGCTTTACTTTTTTCTACAAATGATGCTGAAAGGATGCGTATTTTCGCAGGTGGTAATCTCGCACTCGGCTCAACAACCGACTCAGGCGAACGCCTTCAGGTGACGGGGAATGTGCGAGTAAATGGAACACTAACTTCAACGTCTGACATTAGTGCAAGTGGAAATTTTATAAGAGCTGGTTGGGTTGCAACTCCTATTGTTGGTAGAGAATCAAATTGGTACATAAGTTTTACTAATGCCAACAATGGTGGAGTACAAATAGTACAACCAAATTTTGCATCAGGAACACCAAATGGAAATGTAAACGGATTATCAATTTCATATAGGTTTGGAGGTAATACAAGTACATTCACAAATAACTCTATATTAATTGATAACACAATTAATCAAGTAAGTGGAACTGGTATTACCCGTGGTTTATACATTAATCCAACATTAACCGCTGCTACTGATTATAGAGCAATAGAGACAACTAATGGTAAAGTAATCTTTGGCAATTTGCCAACATCATCGGCAGGATTGCCAACAGGTGCAATTTGGAACGATGCAGGAACTCTTAAAATAGTATAATATGAAACAAATAACCCCTTTCCCAGTATGGCACAATGGTGCAAACGTTGATGCCGAGTATTTCGCAATGAAGTCTATTGACGATAACCTTGAAGACCAAGCGCAGTTCTATTGGCAGCTATTCGCCAAAACGCAGGATGCCGAAGGTAATGATATCGTAGGTCAGGCATTGAGCCAAGGGAATCTGACGATGACAGGCACAGACTACACCGATTGGGGTAATCAAGGCGGTTCTGATATCAACAATTGGGCTTACACTTGGGCAGCTAATCTGTTGAACATAACGATTATATGAGGATAAACAAATCCTTGATAACTTATCAGCCTACGAGTGGAGCGGGTAGCGGTACGGTGACATCCGTGGCGTTATCTGCTCCAACGGGGTTTACTGTGAGCGGATCACCCATCACCACATCGGGAACACTTGCTCTTGCCTTCACCACTGGTTATGGAATCCCTCCTTTGATGACGGGTAACTCTGGTAAGTTCCTAACCACCAATGGTACCACAATGTCATGGGTGAATATAGCAGGAACTGATGTGACAGGTGCTGCATTGACATCAAGCAATGACACCAACGTACAAATAACGCTTGGAGGTACTCCTTCAACATCTCTTCTCCGTGCTGTATCACTGACAATGGGGTGGACAGGACAACTTGCAGTGGGTAGAGGCGGAACGGGCGCATCAACGCTCACAGGAGTAGTCATCGGAAACGCTACCTCCGCCATGACCGCAGTATCGGGTACGGCAGGGCAATTCCTTCGGAGAAATACTGGCAATACCGCCTATGAATTTAGAACGTTACAAGGTGGTGACATCGCAGGAAGTGAACTCACAAAGACTGATGATACCAATGTGACCATATCACTTGGTGGTACTCCTGCATCGGCACTACTTCAACCCGTCAGCCTTACAATTGGTTGGGCAGGGCAATTAGCGGTATCCCGTGGAGGTACAGGCGCATCATCACTCACAGGTGTTCTGATTGGGAACGGAACAAGTGCCGTAACTGCGGTGAGTGGTACTGCGGGTCAGTTACTTCGTAGGAATGCAGCAAATACCGCTTATGAGTTTTTTACAGCATCATTGCTCACGGGTAATGGTACAACCAATTACATACCTAAATGGTCATCAGCAACAAGTTTACTTGATTCAATAATCAGTGAATCGGGTAATGCTCTTGATATCTCCGTATCGGTAGCATCTACTCTCAAGATTGCCAATTTCCGCAATACAAGTACTTCAGGATTCGTTTCCATCGGAATAGATAGATCAACCTCTGCGAGGTACTCATTCATTGAGCATTCCACCGCAGGGACAACGGATTGGTACGTTGGTACGGCTTATGCGGGTGGTGGTGCGAATACGAACTACACCATAGGCACAGGAATTAATCTTTCTGATGCGAAATTTAATATACTGACTACGGGTCAGATGAAGTTGAATGCTTATACATCATCATCATCCTTTACTGGCATTGTTGCAGGGTATCTCGCTTTCACTTCAGGTGGTTCGATTATCACAACTGCAACACCAAGCGGTGTATCTGGAACCCAGGACTACCTTGCTAAATTCGATTCAACGGGTATTGCCGTAGGGAATTCAAGGATTGTAGACAATGGCACTAATTTCCTGTTTAATTCTGCATCATCGTATGTAACGGGTCTGAATCTTATCGGTGACATCGGTATGCAATCCGCATCTGGTCAGGCATCTTCTATTCTAATGAGGAGCAACCAAACGCCTACAAGCGGTACAACTATCGGAATAATTGATTCCTATGCCATCACCACAGGTACAACTTACACCAGAGTTGGAGGCGTAGATTTCAGAGCCTCACAGAATTGGAACTCAACCTCTGCGGGAACAAATATCTTCGTTCAAACTACTCCTGATAATGATACTTCTCCCGCTGATATGTTCGTTTTCCTCAATAATGGAGCGGTGCGTTTTATCGGTAGGACATCGAACCCATTGAGTCCATCGGCAGGAACGATGTACTACAACTCATCTGCAAATCAGATGAGATATTATAACGGTACTAGTTGGATTTCTTTTTAAATTTGTATAAACTAAATAACTATGACTTACAAGGATTTGATTGAAACTATGCAGCAATTGGTTCACAATATTGGGAATCAAGAAACTAAAGTGCAGAAAAAACTATTGGCAATTCATGGTAAACTTAAAAAATACTATGAGAATTACGAGGAATTGCTAAATGATATCCGACTTGAGAACGCCATGACAGAGGACAATGGTGCGCTCATTTTGGATGAAAAAGGTGGTTATAAGTATAACAAGGATGGGCAGAGGAAGATGTATAAGGAGATAAAGGACTTGCTAAATAAAGAGTTCTATTATGAGGCAATTGAGGTATTGAACACAAAAGGACTTGAAGAACACGTATATTTAAAACATTTTATAACAGGTATAAATTTCATAGAAGACAATGAGTGAGATGCAATTCATAATAGATAGGTTGGAGGCAATTGATTCCAAGTTTGATGAGAAATTGGATAAAATACTCATTCAGACTACCAAAACAAATGGTAGGGTTACAGGTCTTGAGAACTGGAAACGTGGGATCACAAAATCTATTTGGTGGGTTATGGGTATTGTGGGCGCAATCATTGCTTTACTAATCCAAAAATATATATTATGAGTAGTTTCTTTTCATTGAACAAACGTGATGCCATCAATGGCTTAATCGTCGCCTTCTTGTCTGCTGCCCTGGCAGGAACTATCGCTGCACTTGAGGCAGGTGTTCTGCCTTCAGTTGATGCTTTGAAATCTGATGCCTTATTTGGTCTTAAAGCAGCAGGAGCATATCTGCTTAAAAATCTTTTCACTAATTCATCGGATCAATTCCTTGTTAGTGAGAAATAGTGTTCTGTTGATTGTCATGGTTCTTTTTGTTGGGTGCAATCCTGTTC
>JACCDG012062921.1_pt1 | contig 32597 bp, 30 predicted proteins | sample 7442471 | NCBI WGS metagenome assembly JACCDG01 (sample SAMN15323444, study PRJNA562643) | freshwater metagenome | isolation source: river surface water | place: USA:Blue River Watershed | collected 2017-08-17 | reverse complement strand
GCTTGCGACCAGACGTACTTGTAATTACCAATATCGAATTTGAACACGTCGACTACTACAAGACACTCACTGATGTACAGCATGCATTTTGTGAATTGGCAATGCAGGTACGTGAGGGTGGTGCAATTGTTGCGAATCTTTCTGATCCAGCGCTTGAGCCTGTCATTAGTGCCGTGAAGGGAAGAGATGTACGTCTTATAGACTACGCAAAATATGTCGATCCGCTCATGCCTATCACCATGCCCGGGATGCACAATCGTCTCAACGCTGCGGCCGCATTAGCTACCGCCGAGTTTTATAGTGTCCCACTCGTTGGAGCAAAAGTTGCACTCGCCACATTTCGAGGAACATGGAGACGATTTGAATATAAGGGGGAGGTGAATGGCGCACAGGTCTACGATGACTATGGACATCATCCAACAGAAATTGTTGCGACTATAAATGGTGTACGCGAACTATACCCTAACAAAAAACTAACACTCGTATTTCAATCACACACGTACACACGCACGCACACGTTCCTCAATGAATTTGTTGATGCGCTTTCGCGCGCTGATCGCGTATTGGTACTACCTATCTACGCCGCACGGGAAGAGAACGTAAGTGGTGTCACACACACGGCGCTCGCTGAGTCGGTAGGGAAGAGACAGGTGCCTGCAGAAGCGTACGATACATTCGATGCGGTGGTAGCAGTACTACGTTCACAACTTACTTCTGATGATGTTGTGTTGGTGATGGGAGCAGGGGACGTAACAAAAGTTGCCTCACTACTCGTACCATGATTGGAACTCTTTCTGTTGTTGCGACGCCAATTGGAAACATGGAGGACATCACACTCCGTGCACTTCGTGTACTCAAAGAGGCTGACTATGTTTTATGTGAGGATACGCGTGTCACGGGAAATTTGCTTAAGCGACATGAGGTCAGAACCAAGCTCCGTCGTTACGATGCGCATGCGAGTGAAGGGTCTCATGACTCCATCCTCAAAGATTTGAAAGAGGGGAAGCATATAGCGCTCGTGTCGGACGCAGGTACGCCTGGAGTGAGTGATCCTGGTGTTATGCTCGTCGCACGCGCTCGAGAGGCAGGTGCTCGGGTAGATGCGATTCCAGGACCTTCGGCTCTTACGGCAGCGTTCTCCATTGCAGGCATCGCAGGAAACAGTTTTGTGTTCCTTGGCTTTGTTCCGCACAAGAAGGGTCGTCAGACTTTCTTCCGTTCAATCCCTGCGTACGGTATGCCTGTGGCGTTCTATGAGGCCCCACACCGCATTCTTAAGTCTTTGGAGGCACTGGTTGCTCTTGAGACCGAGGAACCACTACAGGTCACCATTGCGCGAGAACTCACAAAGATGCATGAGGAGGTGGTCTCGGGAACCCCCGAGGAGGTCTTGGCGTACTTTAATGAGCACACTGACCATGTTCGGGGGGAGTTCGTAGTCTTTGTGCACACTCTGTAAGATTTCACGGTTCAGAGGCAGGTTGTGTAGGCACCCGATTGAGGGTGTTTTTTATTGCGCGAACATCTCTCTTATCTCGGCTATGCTCACTATTTTTATAGATTGTGTGAAAATACTTTGATAAATATGAATATCTCGTTCAGACAAGTAAGTCAAAAAAGTGCATGCATAAGCAAAAATCATATTAAAAAGTGGAGATTAAGACGTCACGGTCTGTATGGATACATTCGTTTGCATTTTGGATATATGCACTTCTTGTCTCGGACTCTTTGGGACCGTGCTTATGCTATCCACAATACCCCGTACACACCTTTGTAGGTTATACTCTAGAGAATAACGCGTATGTCTAAAGAATCACTTGTATTTGCGCTTGGAGTCCTCGTTCTCATGATGCCCTTCCTCGGTATTCCGCGAGACTATAAAGACTGGATACTGATAGCTGTAGGGGCATTACTCATGCTTATTGGCTACCAACTTCGTCGTAAGCGGTTCCTCGCTTCACTTGTCAAAGAAGGGGAACGGAAGACAGATGCTTTTGCAGAGAGCGCTTCTGATACGACACTCTCAGACGATCATCGAAGCAATGGAATGGCGATATGAAATTCTATGCGATCGGCGGGGCGGTGATGGTAAGCCTTCTTGCCATCTCGTACGTCGGAGTGCCTCGGTTCACGACCGTTGAGTATGCGTCCCCGAAAGAGAATCAGACCCGTACAGGGTCAGATACGGTGCAGTATAAGGAGGAGCTTCCTGCTGACGATCGACCTGTTGTACGGCATGTACCGCTACCAGAACAAGTGAAGGCGATATATATGAGTTCCTGTGTTGCCGGTACGGTTGATTTTCGTAATAGACTCGTTGCCTTTATCGATGAGACGGAAATCAATACACTCATTATCGACATCAAGGATTATTCGGGCACTATATCTTTTGCACCTACGGACCCGATACTCAGTGGCGCATGGAATGCAGCAAAGTGTGGAGCGCGCGACATGCGCGCGTTCATTGAAGAGCTTCATGAGAAAGATATCTTTGTGATTGGACGCGTCACGGTGTTTCAGGATCCGTACTATGCAGTACAGCACCCAGAGCTCGCGGTGAAGCGCGCGGATGGTGTCAGTGTGTGGAAGGACCACAAAGGTCTTTCGTTTATTGATGTGGGCGCACGACCGTATTGGGACTACATAGTGGCGCTCTCGCGCGATTCGTACAATCTTGGTTTTGATGAATTGAATTTCGACTACGTACGCTATCCCTCGGACGGTCCTATGACCGACATCAGCTTCACGCATTCAAAGGAGTACGCTGGTGATAACAGTAAGCAAGCGAACCTTGAGGAGTTCTTTAAATATCTTTCGGAGAAACTTGCAGACGAATCTTTGTATAAGGATTACCGTCACGAGAATACTGGCCGTGCAAAAGCGACACCATGGACCTCTGCTGATCTCTTTGGTATGACGACCACTAATTACGACGACCTCTCCATAGGTCAGGTACAGGACCGCGCTGCACCGTACTTTGATTTCATTGCACCAATGGTATATCCATCCCATTATCCTGATGGATTTATTGGTCTTGCTGACCCCAATAGCGACCCGTATGCAGTTGTGCACTACGCAATGCAAAAGGGTGTCGAGCGCATGACTGCAACGACGACACCGATGATGGGATTCAACCATACGCGTCTGGGTACCTCGACGCCTGCAATCTATGCAAAGACTGCCTATGGTCCAGAAAAGTTTCGTACCTGGATACAAGACTTCGATTATGGGGGTGATTATGATGCAGCTGACGTGCGCGCACAGATACAGGCAAGCCATGACGCAGGTGTGATGAGCTATATGGTTTGGGCTCCAAGTAATGTATATACGCGAGGAGCGTTGGAGTCTGATTAGACCCCTCTTTTCTTGGGACTAGAACGGGTGTATATTCGTGCGAGACAAACGGAGGAGGGTGTTATGTGTGACTATGCAAACGCATTAATGGCATACCAAGATGCCATTCGGAACCTCTCGGTAGAACAGCAATGCGCTGTTCGTGAAGGAGGTGATCTCAACCAGTCATCGGTCCTGACCTACGCACGGAAGTGCTGGGATGATCTCCAGGCATGCGAGACGGAAATGTCGCAGATGGGTGTCGTGCTGGGTCGTCCAGGTTATTCGATACATCACCCTGTGTAGTTTGCGCCAACACAGGACAGGAATCCCGAACCGCGTCGCGGTTCGGGCTTTTCTTTTGCTATACTTTACGCATGGGATTTGATCCTGAAAAGATTACGTACTTTGGAAAGACCGACGCGCGTGGAAGAAACGTGACGTTTGGTATCAAAGCAAAGGATCGTCAGCGACACGTCTACGTGATCGGTAAGACGGGCATGGGTAAATCGACCTTGCTTGAGAACATGGCCGTGCAAGATATTCAGAATGGGGAAGGTATGGCCTTTATCGACCCACACGGTTCTGCTGCTGAAACCCTCCTCAAATACATTCCTGAGCATCGCCTTAAAGACGTATTGTACTTTTCACCCGCTGATACGCAGAATCCTGTCTCGTTTAATGTTATGGAAGACGTCGGTCCCGATAAGCGACACCTTGTCGTTTCAGGACTCATGTCGGTCTTCAAGAAGATATGGATTGACGCGTGGTCTGCGCGTATGGAGTACATCCTCCAGAACACCATTCTCGCACTCCTAGAGTACCCTGGTTCAACGCTTCTCGGTGTGAATCGCATGCTCTCAGACAAAGACTACCGAAAGATGATTGTCGACAATATCAAGGATCCTGGCGTACGCGCGTTCTGGGTAGACGAGTTTGCGAAATACAACGAGCGGTACATGCAGGAGGCGGGAGATGCAATCAAGAACAAGATTGGTCAGTTCACCGCAAACCCTGTGATCCGCAACATCATCGGTCAACCGAAGTCGAGCTTTGATATTCGTAAGATGATGGACGAGAAGAAGATCCTTATCATGAACCTTTCAAAAGGTCTCATTGGTGAATCGAATGCAAATCTTCTCGGTTCCATGCTCACAACGCGCATCTATCTTGCGGCGATGAGTCGCGCAGACCTGTCACCCGACAAGATGCGTGAGATGCCAAACTTCTATTTCTATGTAGACGAATTCCAGTCGTTCGCGAACGCAACATTTGCGAACATCCTTTCAGAGGCGCGTAAGTATCATCTCAACCTCACTATTGCGCACCAGTACATTGAACAGATGGAAGAGGAGGTGCGTAACGCAGTGTTCGGCAACGTGGGTACCATCGTTTCGTTCCGTGTTGGTCCGTTTGATGCAGAGGTCCTTGAGACCATCTTCACACCGCAGTTCCTTGCCGCAGACATTGTGAACCTCGGTTTTGCGCAGGTATATCTGACGTTGATGATTGACGGTATTGGCTCGCCGCCGTTCTCAGCAACAACACTGCCACCAATCGCTCCGCCTACGGTCTCGTATCGTGATGTTGCCGTCGCAGCAAGTCGTCGTCAGTTTACGCGCCTACGAAGCGATGTTGAGATCGATATTCTCAAATTCCACGAGCCCGTAGTCGCACCTCGAAAGGCTGAGCCACGTACTGAGAGTGTTGAGAAGAGTGGAGAAGCAGCACGTCCGCCACGACGTGATGATCGTCCGCGCGAACGTGCTGCCATGGCGCCGCAGACGAGCGAGAGTCCGCGACCTGAACGCAAGCAGGAACAACGTCCTCTGACTCCAAAGTCACCTGAACACGCTGAAGAACTCAGGTCGGTATTGAAGCGTATTGCAGGTACCGAAAATGAAAAGAACGTACGCCAACCACACACTGAAAAGAGAAACGGAGTTAATACAAAAGGTGATACCAACACCGCTTCTCGAACTGACCTTAAGGATGTATTGCGACAGGTAGTAGCACAGCAGGAAGTTGCGCAGCCTCTGCCACCAAAACCGCAGGCTACTGAAGTACCAAAGCAGTCACCCGAATCTGCACCATCGGAAATGCCAAGGCAGTCACATGCGCAATCTGAGTCCGTGCCACCGCAGTCATCGAAAGAGGAGACATCAAAGAATCATATAAGTCCCAAAGAGCTTGAGCGTATGATGCGGGTCACGGTACACGATAAACCACCGCTATGATTACCGCACGATATCGAGACAAAACAATTCATTACTTTCTCCTCGGTATCGTATCGGTCTTCGCTTTCCCTGCATATGCAACCGCGCAGGTGGTAATGAGTGAGATTGCGTGGATGGGTAGTGTCAGTGACGCCAATAATGAATGGATTGAGCTTCATAACACTGAGGGAGCTAGTGTAAACGTAACGGGTTGGACTCTTGCTGTAGGAAGTTCCTTCACTATTGCCTTGGAAGGTTCGATTCCAGCAGGTGACTACGCGCTCCTTGAGCGTACTGATGACGACTCTGTGCCAGGCGTTACGATGTTTCAAAAATATACGGGTGCGCTTCCTAATACGGGAGCGACACTGACGCTTAAAGATTCTTCTGGTGTTGAAATTGATCGTGTTGTTGGTGGTGAGAATTGGGGGAGTATTGGTGGTAACAACGAAACAAAAGATACACCACAGCGAACAGGGGCAGGGTCGTGGGTGACGAGTGCACCAACGCCTGGTCGTGTTAACGCGACCAGTGGCAGTGCAAGTGGGACGGTTACAGCGTCCAGTACAAAAACGTCATCGAGTAGTCGGAGAGGCGGTGGCGGAGTGGTTATGCGTGGTACGGCGCCTCAGCCGCGTACAGAGCCAGAACCACTCGCTGTCTCGATTACTGCACCCACCATTGCCTATGTGAATCAGGTGATTTCTTTTGAAGCAGAGTCGTATGGTCCTGGAAAGACTATTCTTAATTCTCTTGAACATACGTGGAGTTTCGGAGATACATTTACAGCCCGCGGAAAAACAACGACGCACGTGTTTACTTTCGCTGGGGAGTACACGGTCGTTCTTGAATCGCGATACGCAAAGCAACGGGCACAAGCGCGCCATGAGATTTCTATACTTCCCGCGTCGCTCACGCTTTCTCGCGGACAAAAGGGAGAAGTCATTATTAAGAATCTCTCGGCGCATGAAATTGATCTTGGCGGATTTACACTGCAGAGCGATACAAGGTTTGTCTTTCCAAAATTCACTATCATAAAGCAAGGAGGCATGCTAACGGTGCCGCCTACGCGCGTGGCGGGACAGGGAACAGGGATTGTACTTCTCGACACCCACGGCACCGTTGTTGCCTCAGTTGAGACCGTGTCAAAGGTATCTGCGCCGCGATTAAACTCACCCGCACGTACGGTGTCTGCGCCAGGAAATCAGGCGACGGTTGTCGCAACTAATATCGCAACCGCCACGACTGTGTCGCCTTCGCCTGTGCCGAGTGGGGTTATTCGTATTGGTAACGATGCAACAGTACCTGAACAAGGTAGGGTGGGTGGTTTCTTTGCACGACTTGCCAGAATGTTGGGATTGTAGCCAACTTATAACACTACGAAACCACACGGCTATTTCCATGGTATTAGAGAGCATAATGGCCGACACACAAAAGAAACGAGTGGTGGTCGTCGGCGGTGGCACAGGGACTCACACGGTACTTTCTGGTCTTAAGCACTTTAGAGACGTCGACCTGCATGCGGTGGTCGCTATGACCGACTCAGGAGGCTCTACAGGGCGTCTCCGCGACGAATTTGGCTATCTGCCTGTAGGAGATGTCCGTATGGCGCTTGCAGCCCTCGCGCGCGATCAAGGACCACATGATCAGTTGCTTCGTAAACTTTTCCTTCATCGGTTTGCAACCTCTGGGACTACCTCAGGACACAACTTCGGCAATCTCTTTCTTATGGCACTTACTGATATCCTCGGCTCTGAGGATGCGGCCATTGAAGCGGCGGGGCGCGTACTTCGTGTGTCTGGTGCGGTCATACCGGTGACGAATCAGAAGACACACCTTGTGGCCACCTATGATGATGGAACGGTGGTGGTGGGCGAGCACGAGATAGATGAACCTTTAGAGAGCACACAGCGTTCCATAACCGCGCTTGGCATTACGCCAGACGCGACTATTAGCGAGAAGGCCGCCCGCGCACTGATAGAAGCGGACTGCGTCATCTTTGGACCAGGTGATCTCTACACGAGTGTTTTGGCAAATTGTGTCATACCAGGTTTTCGGGAGGCTTTGGAAAAGAGTAGTGCAACGGTGGTATATGTTTCAAACCTTATGACGAAGCGTGGTCAGACAGACGGCTTTGGACTCAAGCAACATGTGTTTGAGCTTACAAAGTATATGGGACGCATGCCGCATCATGTGGTTATGAATACTGAGGAGTTGCCGAAGGAACTTCTGGAACGCTATGCAGCTGAGGGAGAGTACCCCGTCTCTCTCGATGAGTGTCCGCCTGAAACAACGCTTGTCCATGAACATCTTCTTGCATCTGAAGCCATGTCGCCTGCATCAGGAGACACACTCCGTCGTAGTTTGATTCGTCACGACCCAGAGAAGCTTGCACGAACGCTCTACGGCATTATTTCAGGTACGCACAGGTGATGCCCCGCACCACTCCTTTTTGACATACAATGAGGCCATGATGAAACGAATGAAAGGTTCTCCTGGTATGGTGGCATATGGAATACTCTCTGCAAGTGCGCTCATAGCCCTTTTATCAGCGGTTGGGATCCTGACACTTCCAGGAGGTGGCTCATCACAGGCGGATATGCGCATTGAACCAAGCGTCGGCAGTATCGTTGAAGGGGAGACGTTTACGGTAACTATCGTGGTCAGTGCAGAAGTGCCTGTGAATGTATTTGCGGGAGAGATTCAGTTTGATCCAAAAGTGCTTCAGGTTGCATCTATCGAGTACAACACTTCAATCGCCGACCTATGGGCGGAACTTCCTTGGTATGAGAATGGAGAGGGGACACTCAACTTCGCAGGAGGTACGACCCAGCCAAGAGGCTTTAGTAGTACCGGAGGACTTATCACTGCGACATTTCGCACTATTGGTACAGGAGTAACTGCGCTTAAGCTCCATGACGCACTTATCCTCGCACACGATGGGCTTGGTAGTGAAGTCGCACTCGGACAACCGCTTGATGCGGTATTTGAAATAGGGGAAGAGAAGCTTACAGAACAGACCGTGGCAGCGCCCGCATCGCAGGCGTCAGTGGTCGCCATCTCAGCAGAGCCGCCGAGTACTGATCTTAATGGTGATGGTGAGCAGACGATTGTTGATATGAGTATCTTCATGCTTCATATCATGGGCAGCAATCCCCGATACGATTTTAATCAGGATGGAAAAGTGAATACCACAGACCTCAGTATCATTATGAGCGCGCGGTAGCGGTGCGTCCTAAGTGTTTTGCAAGAACGGCTATGGTATATGCCGTGAGATATTTCAATTGTGCCATACGATATCCAGCGTACGCATGTTTATGTACGCGAATGATAGAAAGTACATTCTTAATCATGCCGATCTTATTACGAGACTGGCCTGTTGTGTTGATACGATAGCGTGTCAGTGTTTCGGCGATATTTGCAAACGAGCCTTGTAAGCCAAGTTGTAGAAAGAGATCAAGATCCTCATCAAGCGGAAACCGATATCCGACGGTCCTCTTAAGTGCATCTCTCCGTATTAAAACGCTTGAGTGTGCAAACTGATTGCGCATCAGGATTGATGCTCGTATCGACAGGTCGTCGCTCTGATATTTTGTTGTGCCAATAACCTCGCCCCGCTCATTGATGCGTGTGATCCAAGTGCCAATCAAGACACATGCTGAATGGTCGCTGAGATAATTGACTTGTTTCTCGAGCTTATCGGCAAGCCAAAGATCATCACTGTCGAGTATCGCTACATAGTTGCCAGACACGAGACCTAGACTTTCTTTGCGACGCACCAGAAGTCCTGCATTCTGCTCATGGCGAATGTAACGAATGCGTTCGTCCGAGAATCTTTGGATGATTTCTCGAGTTGCGTCGGTCGAACCATCATCGATGATAATAAGTTCTAAACGCGTATAGGTTTGAGCAAGGACACTTTCGATAGCTTCTCGGATAAATCGAGCGCCATTGTATGTCAGCATAAGGACACTCACCAATGGAGCGTCTTTCTCGGTACTTATTTGGAGATTTGTATCCATGACTTTGGAATAATATCTGCATTATACGCCACTCGATCAAACCAAGGAGTTGGCGCTATCACTATCTTCTGAGGGTTCGTATTAAGCCACGCACCCCACCAACTGAAAGAACTGTTCGCGATAATGTTATGCGCGCATCGACTCATAAGTGCAAGTTCGATCTTGTCACTGAGCCCTTTGCCTTCCACAAACGTCGTATGATCGCCGATAGAAAGATTCGCTCGTACCCAGGGTATATCATCAGAAAAGACAAAGAAGTGTGCTGAAGGCAATGCTTGCTGTATGTGTGCAATCGCACGTTCATAGTACTGCGGTGAACAGACACCAAAATTACGCAATACTTCTGAATTCTTCACATAATCACCACGTCGGATATGGAGAGAGACTGCAATGGGAGTGTCCTGTATCTTACGAGCGATCAAAGCAGCGTCTCCAGTCAGGGCAGCGCGTTGAGAGAATTCGTTTCGTATACGCATTGCTTCGGACACAAAGTAATGCTCGCTTTGAAAATAGCCCCAATCAGGTTGCAGCGCGCGCATTATACGATCCTTAATCTTTTGCATTATTGTGCGAGGCTCTCGGACAATCTCATATGCACTAAGTGCAAAATCGCCAAGTGCAAACGATCGTGGTGTATCACCAGGTGCTGGGTGCTCCAATTCATACACATTCAATGCAATAGGTGCGTCCTTTGCCCGAGCCCGAGCCCGCGCGTATTGAAACATTTGGTTTCCTAAACCGCCTCTGAGATTGACGGTGATCATACTGGCTTCGTAAAGACAAATAAACCGCATGCATAGTGTTCTGTGTTCAACATTGCTGGATCTGCGTTTTCCTTGATTCCGTTAGGGCCCTGTTCTGGTATGTATGAAAACTCAGTAAGTTGTAGCGTAGGGAAGAGTGACCGTACGAGGTCATATGTGTAGATGCGGTGTGCATTGAATTCGATCAGTGCGGTCCCGCCGATAGGTACCACAAAGAGCAGCTGTCCAGCGGGTGCCAGTATTCGAGATAGCTCGTCGCATGCTTTTACATCGCCCTCAGGATCGATGGGGTCTCCATAGCGACCAAGGCCGATATGCTCCACTACATGCATACAGGACAGTGACTTAATGCTGTTAGATGCGAAGTGGAGATTGTTTAGATCTGCATGTCCTGTGGTGAGGTTTGAGAGCGTAAGGGGGGCAGGGCGATAGTCATAGAATTCGACGGTGATAAAGGTAGATACGATGCCTGAGAAGTACAAGCTTGAAGAGATGTCGATATGTTTCTCTGGATTATACGCGCTCACTTTTCGAGCTGCCCAAGCAGTGTGATAGACGTAATGACGATCAAATCCTGTTCCAAATGTCTTATCGAAGATTTGTGGAAAGAATGTCTTCCAGGAATAGGTGAACCGTTTTTTTGAATCTTTTGATTCAAAAGTGTGGTAGTCCGCAAGCACAAAAGGGGAAAGGGTTAAGTTTCGCAGACGTTGTATGTAGCGCTTAAGGATGCGGAGCATATGTAGAGGTTTGACTTGTATGAATCGCGATCAGATTCTCGTACGCGTACTTGGCCTTTCGTTCGTGCGATACAAGATCGCCATGCTGTGTCAGAGAGAAGAATGCGTATCCATGCTCAGCGAGTATGTTCAGACTTTCTATATTGTTCTCGCTCCAGGCTTCACCTCCGCCGACCTCAAGAAGTATGAGTGGTCGACAGGTATCCAAAACGATGTGTGCGTGGCGTAGTATACGCGCCTCAGTTCCCTCCGTATCAAGCTTTATAAGGCTTGGCTTTGTGTGCGTGCGACCGCACCAGCCATCAAGGGTTTCGGTAGGAACCTCTATTTTTGATCCTGCATGCACGAGAAATGGTAGTGATTGTGCACGTGTTGAATTAAAGACACCGTGACGAGGACCGTAATCATGGAATGTTTCAGACCCAGCATGGTCACTCAATGCGATTCGTTCTGTCTGTACGTTGGAAAGCAGCGCAGTATTTTGTGTAAGGAGTGTATAGGTACTTGGTGTTGGCTCAAACGCAATGACTCGTGTCTCAGGATGTGCAATGTGAGAAAAAAGACTCGTATATACTCCAATATTTGCGCCAACATCGAGAATGTCGCCATCACCGCGGTAATACTTTAGGAGAAAGAGGGTGACCTCTACGTCATAGAATCCAAGAAAGAACACTGAGCCGATTGCTGAGGTCTCATATGCGGTAAGGGTGTGATCCCACAGGGTCGTCGCATGAATAGGAATCTGTACTGGCGTAAAGCGGTTCACTGCCACCCTGGTATAGAAAGAGAGTGCCTTCAACGGTCTTTTTTTGAAACGCGACGCACGTACGATAGTAAGATCGAGGTCGGGCATCAAGGCCTCAATTTCGGCTGTTAGTGCTTTGCGATCCATAGGAAGCAGTGCCCGTATCTTATCGTATTACGGCGCGCACTGCATCCTTAATGCGCGTCTTAAGCCAGAATGAGAATGTCGCATTATGCCAAGGCTTTTCAGTGCGCAACATGGTATCGCGAAGCTGCGCTTCGGTCAGGTGAAGGTGGTGCGTATAGAGTTCAATAAATGCTTGTGCCTGACCAGCTAAGCTTAGGTGTGTAGTGATATACGAGCGGGGAGAGAAGGATTCAAGTTTTCCTATAAAGGTATCTAAGATGTTCGGCAGCTCTTCTGTGTTCGTGAACCGTAAGCCGCATGCTGATGAAAAGTATGGTATAGCGGTCGCCTCTGTAAACGCAAGTTCCTGTGGAGTGAAACGCTCTTTGCCGCCACCAGTCCAGGAGCCAAAAGATGTTATGTCCCAGACCAATGCAGGGACACCGGTTGCAAGCGCTTCCAGAAGTGCAATGCCTTGACTCTCGGATCTTCCGATCCAAATGATTGCACGCGCATGTTTCAGTGTGTGCACATATGCATCCTCAGCGTATGTGCCGTATCGCATGAGGGTATATGGTATGTTGCGGTCTTTCAGTAACTGTGTAACTTGATGTGTTTCTGCCTCGCTGCGTTGCTTCACATATACCAGTACCGTATCTTTCGTGATAGATGGATCGGGAGCAAAGCGTGTCGTGTCTATACCAACAGGCCAGATAGCGTGTGGACCATGCGTAAAGCCAGACGATTGCCAGAACTTCTGTACCCAAAGAGCAGGAGAGAGCCAAACAATGTTGCTCGGTAGTGTGATACCTGAAAGGGATCGCGGCGTACTGTGCATATTCGGTCCGACAACAGCAGGAATCTCAGGATGAAGTTTTATAAGCGTATCAAGTGCAGCAGGGTCATCGTGTATCCAAAGCGCTTCTGTTGCCGTGAGGCAGCGATTGAGGACATAGGGTACCCCGATAGCATCAAGTCCGTGCATTAGATTTTCCACAACCTTGCGAGGTCCATGAGTGCGTTTCGAGATGATTGCGCGTGAAATGATGTTAAGCATGTCTTTTCATGAAGAGGTGGTCGTGTGCAAGAGTCTCCTGATGTATAAACTCATAGGGCGCCAGAATCGTTACGAGACAATCGTGATCAGTGCTTTCGATCATGAGACAGCTGCCTTCTGGCATTGCGCGGAGGGTCTTGTTCATACCAGAAAGGACCTGAAACTCGTATCCCTCAGTATCGATCTTGATGAAACTAGTACGGAGAGCGTTTGTCTCGCTAAGGATCGAGTCGAGTGGCTTGATAGGAACCGTTAAGGTGGCGGTCGTACCATGCTCTGCGATGCGCCCGCCGCCTTTGTGCATTTCATCTACTGTAAAATGAACGACAGATTCAGTATCTCCTAGACCTACGGTATGTAGGGTCATGCGGTCTGAAACATTATTAAGGACCGCATTACGTATAAGTGTCTGCGCTACATCAGGATTTGGTTCAAATGCGTGCACCTCAGCGTATCCGTAGGAAGTGAGTGCAAGGATGGTGTAGAGCCCACGGTTTGCGCCAATATCGATGCATAGATCTTTCCGTAACGGTTTTGTAAGCCACGGACGGAGGTGGGCTTCAAAATAATCAGAGCAAATAGTAGTGCTATCGTCGAAGGGCTCTACGATAAATGTGCCAGACGTATTCCGTATCGTAAATTCTGGATGTGGCACATGGCGTACGATACGGTGAACGAGACGATTGAGGGGTTCGCTATGTTGCTGTAAGAATGAAAGGAATTTCGTGAGCCAAAAATAAAAGAAGAACAGAGTGGGTGATCCTTTCTGGATTACCGTATTCCGATACTCCCTCTGTAGCTGAGTAAGCTTTTGTAACATGCGTAATTATCGAAGTGGAATCCCGATTGCTGTGGCAAGATCAGCGTGAATCTCTGGATGTAGAAAAAGATACATATGAATACCTTCCCCCTGTGGTGCATTCGTATCGTGTTGTTTCAGCACAGAAGCTACTAGTTTATAGGGCTGGTAACCCATTGTGGAAAGCAGCGAGAAGGTCTCGATATATTTGTCATTTTCAAATGCACGACCGATGGAGCGTAAAGACGAGCTAATCTCGATGAAAAGTATCGGTTTTGAATGTTGCAAAACGGTCTGTGCGCCTCGAAGTACGTTGTATTCAAATCCTTCCACATCTATCTTTACAAAATCAGGATAGGCAAGTTGTTCTCGGATCACGAGTGCGTCAAGTGTTTCAACAGAGACTCGAGTACTCTCTGCATCAGGTTTCCCAAGAAACTGGCTGTTAAACGATGACCCTGATCCACCAAGATATAAGACCTTCTCTTCAGCACAATCGCCAAGTCCGCAGGTGAATATCCGAATATGTTCCTCGAGACGATTCAGTTTTCTTGATTCATGGAGGCACGCAACATGTACGGGTACTGGCTCAAATGCTGCGACAGAGGCATTGTGTTTAAAAGCAGAAAATATCGAATAATATCCCGTGTTCGCACCAATGTCGTATACCACAGGTCTTTTGCTTTGAGCGAGGACCTTAAGAATTCGGTCTACCAGCTCAGTCTCTTGTTTCTCTACCAGTCCGTTTTGCGCAATACCGTATGCAATATCGTTTATGTCATATACGTTGCCTGCGTACCAGAATCCAGCCTCAGCTTTGACTGCAGTCATACCCAGCTCGTTGTGATTGTTCGGCTTATAGTACAGAAAAGTCCTTCCCGTGATTTTGTCTGCGAGCTTTAGTATGTGTTGTAGAAGGCGTCCGATCATGAATGTTTCTTAATTCGATTATAGATTATAGCAATTGCAGCAAATGCGAGTAAGAATATGTATGGCTGGAGTGGCATGCGATACCGTGCATTTCCGTTCGGTCCTGCAAGCATGGCGGTGATGAGGATCATACTCAATATAAAGAGCAACGACCAGCGCTCCGCATTCTTTCGTAGAAAAGCTGCGATGACCGTAAGTGGCATAAGCAGCATCACCAAAACGCCGAAGGCGGCATCACTCAGTGCAAGACTATTATTCTTTAGGACATCCCAACTGATGCCGTGTGTGTATATATGTTGGATAAGCCATGGAGTCGCTGAGAAGAGGGGGTGATTCAGTTCGGCGAATTCGTTATTCACCATCTTAAAACCGCTTGAAAGAAAGGTGAGTACCGATCTTTTGATATGGAAAAATGCATACGGCAGGGTGTTTCCTGAAAGTTCTGCCTGTATGCGCTCACGCTCGTATACAGATGCACGATGAGACCCTATTTCGTAACCAGCTTCGCGCGTTTGATCAATGAATTCTTGATGGATTGCAAGCCAGCCGCTCGTTGCATCTTTATCATGGGCTAAGAACTGTGGAATGTAGACGTATAGCAGGTTAAATGTACCTGCAGTTGAGAGAGAGGCTTGGCCAAAATCGCGTTGATTTGCGTGTAGCCATGGAGCAAGGAGCAAAAAGGTTGTGGCGAGTATCACTATTCCTGCGTTCACGCTTTGCCATATCTTTCGTTCACGAACCACCACAAGGGCGATTATGAGGGGTAGTACGTAGAGAAACGATGGGCGAATCAGAATGGCAGCGCCCGCGGTTGCTCCGACGGCAGCGTAACGCCAAGACCAGTGCGTTGGAGCAGCGAGGAGGAGCCATAACGACAGTGTTGTACAAAACATAAACACTGTTTCAGATAGTATCTGTGTATTGAGGAATGCTGTCGTTGGATAGAGGATATACGCAAGTGTTGTCCAAAATGCAATTGATGCATTGGTGAGTCTATGGCAAAGACTGTAGATGAGCGGGACTGTGAGCAGTGCAACTAGTATCTGTATTGCAATAATGACAAATGGTTCGCGTGTGAAAGAGAGTATTCCTGAAAGGAATAGAGGGTATCCCGGGGTCCGCAATCCGCGCGTGAGCTCGTTATCAGGCACCAAAGAATCATCGCCTCGAATGATCGAGTCAGCCATCTCTACATATCCTGTGGCGTCACCACGCTCAAAGAAGAGTGTGGCTCGGGGTATTTCTGTCTCCTGTACTACATGGGCATACCACGCAAAGAATCCTCCATATATAAGTACCGCTGCGGTTATGAGTATGCGCAGATGGAATAATCGAGGGGTTGGATTTGATGGGAATTCGCGTCTTCGTATGCGTACCATGGCAAGGATACTTTGCCATCCATCGCGCAAGAGACGCAGCTTGCTTTCTCTCCCCGCGTAGACAGTCTCTTGCCAAGGAACAGCGACCTCCGCCACATGGAGTCCAGCACGTTCTGCCTTGGTCAATAGCTCCATATCAAAGAACCAGCCTGTTTCTTTGCATGACGCAAGAAGCGAGCGACCTTTTGTATTCAATGCCTTAAGGCCACATTGAGAATCCGAGACCTTGAGGCCAAGTATGACTCGTCGGCAGATATTAAATATATATGAAGAGAGAGAACGAAAGAATGACCGCTCTGTCGTTGATAGATCAAGAAGACGAGAACCGATCGCGATATCGGCACCGGTATCAAGTTGCGCTATGAGTTTAGGAAGTGCGTCTGGGTGTGCAGAAAGATCAGCGTCAATAAAACAAAATATATCTGCAGTGTCACGTGCTGCGGCATAGACAATGGCCGCACCCTTACCTTTTGTGGGCACATCAAGTACGTGAGTACCAAGCACTTGTCGTGCGCGTTCGCCGGTACCATCAGTTGATCCGTTGTTTGCGACGACCACAGACCACTCATGTTCAGGTTGAGTGCGGCAAAATGCGTGGACAGTTTCAAGTGTGCGATCAATAATCGCTACTTCATTATAGGCGGGAATGCAGATAGTTACCTTCACTGTGGTTTTACTTCACTGGTCTCAGAAAGAGCGTTTGGGCCAGTGCGAATATCGGGTGCGGTGATAAGTGCCACTGCAAGTATTAAGAGTCCAATACCAAGGTATTGGATTGTCTCAAGCGTTTCGCCCATGAAATACCACGTAATGAGTGTGAGGAGGAGGAGACTCATACCGACATGCACGCTATAGACTAGGCTGATAGGTAATGCGCGTGCTGCGAGTGTGAAGCAAATGAATGAGATGCCCAAACAAGCTATTGCATACAAAAGGGTACGGGCATATGCGGTCGGCATCCAGTTATCAAGAAGACCGAGATGTGCCAGTGTATTTGAGTGTTTTACGTACAGACTTGCAACAGCGTTCAGAGAGAATGCTACCGCGAGCCAGAGATATGGATGCATGTAGCCGAGTATATCGCATTTTCTCGGATCGTACGAACAGTGGTTGCGATTGGACAGAGTGTCAGTTCCAATGCACAATGAGAGGCATTCTATGGATCTCAAAGAAGAGCATATTCTCGGTAATGGTATATCGGAACATTGGTATTACCTTGCTAAAGGGCGGGCTGTACGGGATTTTCTTGGAAAGACGAAGGTTTCAGAAGTCCTAGATGTGGGGGCTGGCTCAGGCATTTTTTCACGCCAGCTTTTAGATGCGGGCGTGTGTGAGCGTGCAGTATGTGTTGATCCCAATTATGCACATGAGTACGAAGAACAGCACAACGGGAAAACAATCAAATTCGTCAAACGGATTTCAAGTGCTCCGCAGACGCTGGCGTTACTCATGGATGTGCTCGAGCATGTTGACGATGATATGGGTCTATTACGACAGTATTCCGACAAGATGGAGTGGGGAAGTAAGATACTCATCACGGTACCTGCTTTTGAATTTCTTTGGTCAGGACACGATGTGTTCCTGGAACACAAACGCCGATATACCGCACGTCAGGTTGAGGCACTCGTAGAACGTGCTGGGTTGCGTGTTGTAAAGACGCGATATTTCTTCGGACTCTTGTTTCCTATCGTTGCACTCCTGCGTCTGCGGAATCGGATACGAGCAACAAAGCCACGTAGTGATTTGAGACGTTATCCACGTTGGTTGAACCGTATACTCGTCATCATTCATGACATTGAACGGTATGTGCTATTTCCCTTTAACAAAGGGGCAGGCCTCAGTGTGATTTGTCTGTGTGAGAAGAAATAGTATGCTACTCGAGATACTTTGCTGCAAACTTCTCCAATTTCGAGAAATTCTCCTTGTACCAATTGGTGGTTCGTTCTATGCCGTCCTCAAAAGAGACCTTTGGCTTGAAACCGAGTGCAAATAATTTCGCAGCATCAATATACTGATCGGGTATCTCAATGAAATTTGCAGGCTTTGGAATGATGATGGGCTCTATATCTGCCACCTTCTCGCGTAAGACCTTTATGAGGGAGGCGACGCTTTTTATGCTTGAGCATCGTGAAATGTCACCCAAGTCTTCTGCGGTATATGAGCCAACATTGAATGCAGGCCAGCCATATGTCTCGGGTCCGCTGCGTGGCATATGTTCATGTGTTTTGCCGTAGTAGGTCTCCATCCGTTCAGCCATAAGTAGGTATGCATCAACGACGTCTTGCACATAGATGTATTCACGAAGTACATTCTCATTTCCTACGTTGATCACGGGTGGCTTCTGTGACATGAGGCGCATTACGGTACGAGGTATAAGCCTCGTGAAATTGAGATCTCCAGGACCATAGATATTGCTGGAGCGGCAAACGATTACGGGAAGCTTAAATTGAAACGCATATGTTTGCGCGATCATATCGGCACAGACCTTGGAGGAGCTATACACATCGAGTCCACGAAGCGCGTAGTGCTCTCTATACGGCAGTTTCTCGTGAGTATCACTTGCATGATCTCCGTACGATTTGTCGGTGGAAGCAATGAGTACTCGCGGAGTACCGCTTACACGAGCAACTTCAAGAATATTCAGTGTCCCCATGACGTTATTCTCAATTGTAGACATTGGGGAGTTGGCAGCATTGCTCACAATAGACGTGGCTGCTAGATGAAAGATGGTATCGATCTGATGACGATCGCATACACGTCTGAATTCATCGTAATCAAGCAAATCACAGTATTCTATATCAGGCTGTTTTGATCCATGAGCTTGCAAGAGTTCGAGTGTCTTTAGGGGTCGATTATGGCGTACGGTTGCGACGACCACCGCATCGGCCTCAAGGAGTGTCTTTATCAGATGCGCAGCCACAAAACCATCTGCTCCTGTAACCAGAACCCTTTTTCCAAACCAGAAATTAACGCTGTGCATAATTAGATATTGGCTACTATGTTTCTTATGTTGTCAGAATACACTACAGGAGAGAACTTGCCCATGCCAATCTTTCTTGCAGCTTCGCGCATTTTTAACCATTCGTCGGGGCTGTTTTTGTGAAGTTCAATGAAGGTCTTCATGTGGTCGCTGTATCCTAGTGCGTCATCGATGGCTGCAACCCGCGCACATGAAGAATCCAAATATTCGAGATGTGCATTCCACATCGATGATCGGTGTGTGAGTATGGGATTGCCGACTATGAGTGATTCTGCAATAGCGACTCCGCTTGTCTCACCATCACGACGAAAATGGGCCATTGCATCGAGTGCGCCATGAAATGCCCAGACATCGTGCTCTGCAGCACTCTTGGGTAGGAAGTGTACGCGCGGTATTGCTTCGCTTCGTACGAGCTCCACGAGTACTGGCGGAGGGGACATGATGAGGTAATGAGCATGGGGATACTCGGATGCGATCTTTTGCCATGCGCGTATGCCAATTGGATCAAATATAGCGTTGTCGTCTCGACCAATTCTACCGAATACAAAATCAGACTCTGCTATACCAAACTCGTGACGTAGTTTCATTCCGTGCATACGAACCTCGTCAGGAGGCAGCTTTGCGAGAGGGGCATACATGGTGACATTACGCGCGGGAATTTCTCCTGACCACGCTTCTGCGTGCAGGCGAACGGTATCTGAGATGCATATGCAGGTATGGACATTCTTCTGCAATGTTGGTGCACCAAAGATGTTCACCAGAACAATAGGAATGTCGTCTACGATATTCCATGGATAGTGTGCATACCCAGGGCTTGCGGTCACTATGAGATCAATCTGCGTATCGTGAAGGACCTCTTTGAAGTGAGGCTTCATTGTAGTGATGCGGTGTGGTACGGATGGCGAGGCTGTATCGTACGAGAAGGGAATAAAGGTGATACGCGGATTCATGGTCGCCTTGCGCGCACTTTCAGCAGTCCTATCTCCGTACATGAAAAATACGTTATATTCCTCTGCGAGGGCGTTCGCAATTACTTGAAGACATTTCTCAGTGCCTGCAAAAGAGAGACCGCTGAGGTGATATATGAGCACGTTCTGTACGGGTCGCCGCAGATGGGGTGAGATGGGAAGATGTGGATAGTGATGCTTTTCCCAAAGTCGCATCACGCGCTTCCACCACCACTCGCGCGTATAGACAACGAGCGTACGCATGGGGCGAGGAAGACGGTAGAGTATTGTTTTAAGAAAATCGCGCATGATAGAGATTCTTAAGACGATTTTTCCATGCATTTATGCGCAGGAGCCATTCGGGTGCAGTCACCGCTTTAGGCTGTCGACCTGTCGCTGATACAAACTCCTCACGTAATAAGGACACGTGCCATATATTGAGTGGTTCAAAAAATTCTGCGCCGTGTTCTTTAAAGAGATGAAAGACGCGTTCTTTCTGCCACATACTTTTGTCGGTGGTAGGGTCTGGTAAGGGTGTTGCGGTCAGTGTGGTGATTGGATACGAAGTCTTTGTCATGCGTACGTCATACAGTGTATTGATGCGCAAAGGACCCCGTTCTCCTTTAAGGTGTTCGCTCATCATGTACCAGACCTGCTTGTATGTGTTTCGGTCTACATTCATGTACTGGAAATGTAGCACCGCATACGGGTCGCGCACATCCACTCCTTGTCTATAGGTGGGTACACGAGGAACATGAAGAAATTGTTCGCGGAAGAGAGATGTGTGGTCGTCGCGCATTGCAAATATCTTTTGGGGCATGGGTAGATATGCGTGCGCCGCATCAATCACGTTTATCCACGGGAGTGCAAGCGATTGGCCTTCTTCCAGAGACTCCATGAGTTTCCGCCCGTCGCGCACAAACGCATCCGAGAACATTTCGTCGCCGTCTATAGCAACAAGATGCGTTGCGTTGCGTTTGCGTGCCTCTTTAAGAAGGAAGTCACGTATACCGTACTCCTTCCATCCTGTCTTAATTGATGTATCGAAGGGGACTATCGTGCATTTGAATGCTTCCAATATGGAACGGGTCTCATCGCTCGAGTTATCGTCAATTGCAATGATTTCATCACAAAACGCAAGCGAACGGAGGCAGTGGCGAAGTACCCACGCCTCATTCTTTACCGGTAGCATTGCGATTATTTTCATATACCTAATTTAGTACGAATACGACGAATAACATACCAGACCGTATCCACAAGGGATCGCTGTCCGCGAATAAGTGTGAGACTTTGCCATTCTGGATGCTGCACCACCGGTATGTTGTGCGATGCGCAGTGTTGTGCAAGAAGCATCTCGTTGTTCCATTTGCCGAGAGTCCTGAAGTGAATGTCGAGTTCGGCGGGTAGTGTACAGATGATATCCATCACGGCAGAGGACGCATAGAAGAGAATGTCTGCTACGGTATCTTCTTCTGGACTGACATACGAGGTATGGAGGATGGGGGGGGTATGAGCAAGGTTATTGAGTGGGGTAGTGAGTCGGACATCATAGCGACATTTTATGACCACGTCGTACACGAAACCGTGAACCTTTTCATAGGCAATCTTTTGATCATTGCAGCGCTGTATTGAAGTCCACATCGAAAAGGTGGCAAAAGGATTTGTCTTATCGCGTAGTCGAAGATATTCCTTGCGAATCTTCCCTGCGAAATCCTCCTGCGGTTCGACGACCATACTCTTGGGATTGTAGAGCTTCTCAAGTCGCTCAGGTACACCCTCAGGTGTCACATTGATGCCTTCTTCTCGTACGGTATCGCTTGTATGTGTAAAGCGTTTGCCTGCTTCGTCAGCGCTGTACCAAGTGTGGAGAAACACATCCACCTTAGGGTGTTGATCGATGATGTATTTCTGTATATACGGGTACGCCTCTTCAAAAGACCGCGGCTGTCCTGAGATACAGAGTGCGATTCGCTGAGGTTTATTTTCCGTCATACGTTTTCTTAAACAAAGCCAACTCTTCTGGTGTGCCAAGCACCCAGTTCTTTTTGGTCTCGTGTATGCGGACTTTCTTGCCAAGCGTCAGGAGACGATTGTAGAGGGGGGCGACATAGAATTCACCATTATGTAATTCAGTACTCTTGATTGCCGTCTCGGCTGCTTCTACGAAGTAATGTCCATGCTTAAAGTAATACATGCCGTTGGACGCATGTGTCGAAATAGCTTTCTTCTCAGCAGTTTCATTTACGTAGCCGTGCGCGTCTAATTTTACAAAACTATAGCGTGGGTCTGTCGCATGAAAACACACGAGAAGACCATCGGGATCATGTTCCTTGATATCGTGCATGAGGTTTGGTGTCACGCTGTAGGTATCGCAATTGAATATGAAGAGTCGGTTGTAATTCTGAATGTGCTCTTTCGCGGCGAGACAAGTCTCAGCTTGACCTCGCGTAACTCCGTCGAGCTCTATGACCGTGGTATGTGCACCGAAGATACGTGTCAGGGCACGCTCCATTTTCTTCTCCTTGTTGTGTTCTTTAAGCACGATGAAGATGTGGTGGATATTCTTCTTCGGCAGGAATGCAAAGGAACGCATTGCCCATTCGATCATCATCTTTCCACGTACTTTTATGAGCGGTTTTGGCACCGTGAAGCCCGCTTGGGTGAAACGAAATCCTCGTCCTGCCATAGGAATGAGGACGTTAATACGCTCACTGTCCAGCGCGGTAGGGGTGATTGCATCCCAACCACGAAACGGCAGTGCGAGGTCATCTATATAGAGTTGTGCATATGGCTTGCCAAAAACCAATTCGTCGTATGGAATCTTATGTTTGGCGAGCCAGTCTCGAGTCTTCTTCCCAATGCGTTTCTCCACCAAAGCGGCGTTTCCGTCGCAAGTCTTCATATGGCGTGCGGTATGAATGATTAGATAGTGACCAGCTTTCCGCAAGGCGTTCATCTTCTGAACTGCGTTGGGAATAGGGCATACGTCGGCATAATCCTGACTGTCTTTTCGGAGCTCGCAGATAGTGCCGTCAAGATCGATTACGATACGCATAATTGTTATAGATAGGGTTGTAATATTCTGATACCCGTGAGGTACATGGCTTTCTGTCGCGTAGGATTCTCCGCATGGAGTGGAATCATCGAAAGGAAGAGGAGTCCTTCAATAAGTGCAATGTGTCCAACGTTGATATTCCGCTGACAGAGCGCTTGATCGAAACGCGCGGCAATCTCCTCGTGCTTGAGGTCTGTGTGTACTTTGAAGTCAAATGAGGATCCGGACTCTTTTAGTGAGAAAAGGTCAGCAATGATGAAGTCATAGTTACCATGGAAACTATGACGTAATTTTGCGAGGTCATACTTCTGATCACCGTAGATGCTGCGGGTCCCGAATGAGCCGCGCGGATCGATGAATTTAACGAGCAGATTATTGACGTCGCATAGGATATTGCTGAGGCAAAGATCACCATGGATGACGGCCATATCTTCAGGGGACTCCTTATATAGGGTGCGTACAAGTCCAGGAAGTCGTTCTGCAAGGCTGCCAATATTTTTCAGCGATTCGCCGTTTACTATGAGTTGATCATAGCGAAATATGCGCCTCCAGTACGACACTTTCTCTAACTCCTGAAGCCGTTCAATAGTTTTAGTGACGTACATATCGTAGTACGCACGGTAGGATACTTTGCGATTGAAGCGTCTAAATACTGCATGTATATCGAGTAGACGATTGATAATTAGATTCCATAAAGGTGCACCTTCGTCACCGAAGGTATACAAATCTGCAAGAGAGGGGTATCCATAGAACTCAAGTTCGTATGCGACAGTCGCCTTCTCCTTATGGACTGCAAGCATGCGCGGAGCAAATATCTTTAGTGAATCGGGAAGTGCTTGGTACCAGTGTGATTCATTGAGCATCTTCTCTCGTTTCTTGCTTCGTTTCGTGATAATACCCTCGACAGCGTTATATTCGAGCCCATTAAAGTTTCGAGATCTTAGGAAATCTATGCGCGCACGGTGGTAGTTCTCAATATTGCCGCAGTCGTACCATTTCTGCGCGGTAACAAGCTTGAATTGCCAGTGCTTCTGGTAGGCCGTCAATATGTCAGAGATATGTACGGCGCGCGTTTTGATTCTCTTTAGAACAGCGAGGAATGCTTTTGCATTATGGAGGTAGTAGATACCACAGAGTGCCGCGCCTGTGCCTTCATATGCGATAGGTTTATCAACGAATGCGAGTTTGCCATCACTATACTTCTCAACGATGCACCATTTGGATGAATCAACCACATCTTGACTCACGACTAGAAAATCCTCTTTGAAAGAGAGTGGTCCTTTGTATATAGTGTCGCCGAGGTATATGAGTACTCCGCTCGCTGATTTGATGTGCTTCGCAGCCGCACTAATCGTATACACCAGGCTCGTACCTGAGGGGATACTGACAAAGGTTGCGCGGATACGATTTGCATATTTGAGTGCTACGTATCGCTCAACGAGATCATCATGCTCTCTGATAGCAATAATCACTGATCCGACATTACGCCGTATAAGGTCGTCGATGATGTGTCCGATTACAGGCTTGCCATTTATCGGCAGCATGGTGTCCGCCATTCCGGTATGTCCAGGGATGATGTTTGAAGGTGCGCCTGCGGCGGGAATAATGGCGACCAGATTAGATCTTTTTGTGCCCATGGAGACTCATTATACGTGTATTCTCTTCCGAATGAAGAGCTGCACGACTACCCGAAAGTGTGGTCCCGTCGTTTCGAAAGATACCACTTCGTATCGGTATACGGATAAAATGTGCGCCCTGCTGGGCTGATCGTGTCTGAAACTCAAAATCACCCGCAATTCTAAAGGATTCGTCGAAATAGCCAATCCGCTCAAAGAGTGAGCGACGGACCATGAAGTGGGGTCCGAGATGCATCTCGCGCGTAAATCGCTCCTTATCAAACAGCGGCGGCATAAAGATGCGTATCTTGGCAAGCATCAAGAATCCCCAGATGGAGATAAATCTGTGATAACGGAATGGGAAGTATGCAATGTCTGCATTGGTACTATAAAGCTCCGTTACTCCCTGACTAATCGCAGGAGCGTGGCGCGTGTCATCGACTCCCCAGAATGTGACAAAATCTCCTTGTGCATGACGCACTCCGCGGTTCCAGCTGGCATAAATAGGCTCGCGAGGTACCTGAAGCACAATAAACGGTACTTGCAGGGGCTTCAAAAACCCACGCTCTTCGGCGCTGCTATCATTGGCGACAAGAATGATTTCATGAGAAATACCAGCCTTGGAAAGGTCTGCACTTAATACCGATGCTTCTTGCAGAAATCGCTTGAGGTGTTTCTCGGTCTTGTAGAGAGATGCGATAATACTGACCATCATAATCATGACTATACTATAGTTTGAGTTTAGACGCCTTTACTATTATTATCGCTGAGTACCATGTCAGTCATTACGCTTACCAAGGATATCTTGCGACGATTGGTCTCGCTTGTCTCGCGAAGTGAGACATTCGAAACGCACGAATTCAATTTCTTGATTATTACGTACTACGCACGATTTGATAATTTCTGCCGTATTGTGCGCACGATTACGCAGTGGTATCCGAATCAGGAAATTCTCGTCTTTGTGAATGGTCGTGATGATGATCCGCAAGCGCATGAGACATACTGCAATACAATGCGCGCGTTCCTCGAGGCATACCCAAACGTACGTGCTACCTATCAGACGCGCTTTACTCCGCAGACACGCTTATGGAACATGGGAATTATGGCATCAGCCACTGAACGCATTCTCATACTCAACGATAGTGTACGGATATTCGGGCCCTTCTTACGACGCTCGATGTTCTCGTCCTATCTCACGAAGCTCAATGGCAGTTTCTCTAATTATATGATCACGAAAGCACTTGTTGCCCGTATTGGATGGTTCGATGAGCATTTCATCGCGGGAGCCTCAGAAACTGATGGCGACATGGAGGCGCGCATGCATCGTATTGGGCTCGTGCCTAAAACCGTAGCCGCTCCACTTATCCGTTGGCAGCGCTTTGATAATGTCCTCACGTGGAATAAGAAACTTGGCGGCGTTGGTCGAGATCGAAAGACCAGCAGCTACAACCACGATTATTTTCTTAAGAAATGGAACTTTTCTACGCAGGAGATACCGGGTAGCGTCTATGTGCCCATTGTTTCAGGATATATATCAGGCCCTAATGCGGGTTTTGAAACTCCCAACCCCTATCCAGATGTGCTTAGAGAGTTTCAGGAGCGTTATGCTACCCCTGAGTCATTGAGGACATAAACAGCAAACAATGCATCGCCACCTCTTGTGTGTGTAAGCGAGGTGTCTTGCTGTGCGAGTCTTTGAGCGATAGCGCGAAATTGTGGAATTACGCGACTGAGTTTGTTGCATAGACCGATAAGAAGACCGCGACCGAATGTCTCGTGTGTGAGAAGTGAAAAACCCGCATGTTCCATGAGTCGATTCATTGCGTGAATGTTCCAGAGATGCACATGGGCAGGAGGACTGATGGCTGACCAGCGTGCACCGCGTACGCGCGCGAGGTAAGAGTGTGCATTAGGTGTATTGAGTATAAGCAATCCTCCTTTTCTTAATACGCGTTTAATATCAAGAATGGCTGATGAAGGATCAGGGAGGTGCTCAATAACATCCATCAAGGTGACGCAGTCAAACGGTGTATCAGTATTGAATCGACTTAAGGAAGTGTGTGTAATAGTAATAGGCAAAGTCTCTGCAGCGCGCTTACCTTGTGGTCCAGGTTCTAATCCCTCAATATCATGATGACCGAGTGTATGTAATGCATGGAGTAAATCACCACTACCACAGCCGACATCAAGTATGCGTGCGTGCGGTATGCGGTGTGCTACAAGCTGCTCGTGTATTCGAGTTGCTATAGGTATATACGCTGCCGCATGTACGTGTGCAAAATCGTAATAATCTTCCTGCCATACAAAAGGGTTACCGTTGGTGAAGTGCGCTTCTTCCGAGACTCGTGCGTCAATCATCGGATTGAGGAAGATCAGGCCACACGACGTGCAGGTGACATATGAGAAAATCTGATCGGATATGTGCTCCAAATGTGGACTCTTATGGGTCTTGTATGAGATGTTCCAGCGAGGATTGAACGCGTTATGTCTGCACGCGGGACAGTATTGTAGTGTCTTTGTTTCTAGCACGAGAGTAGTGTATCACGTACATATAGGGGATGGGATTCCTTAGGATCGTCTGCGGATTATGTGCACCAAAGGGTAGATAAGGAGTGTGTATGCGATGAGTGTTGCCCAGGCTGCACCAATAATTCCAAGGCGAGGTATGAGTAGTAGATTCAAGAGGATATTGGCAATTGCAGTACATGCGGTAAGTATGAGGAGGGTGTGATACTGATGCTCCGCGAGTAGGTAAAAGCGCAGCACGGAGTCCAGTGCCATGAAGATACTACTCCATGCATATACCTGGAGGATTGCACCGCTTTGTATGAAACTGTCGCCGTAGAGTAGTACCGTAATAGGTGTTGAAAATAACGCAGGAATAAGCGTGAATAGTATTGAGAAAGATACGGTCATACCACAAAGTGCAAGAAGGCGATTGCGATACTCGGTGAAGCTTGTCTTCTTTGCGTGTATAAGTGCTGGAAATAGTACGCTTGCAATCAAGCCGGGGATAAAGAGCCATATCTCAGCGATGCGTACCGCAGCATCGTACAAACCTACTGCGGAAGCATCAATCATGTGCTTCAGCATAATCTGATCAATGCGCGAATAGGCAACGGTAAATAACGCGACGAGTATGAATGGCCATGAGTGTGCAAGGAGCGATAGGGAAGTGGCTGAGTCAAAACGCCAGAGCCGTATACTTGCATAGTGGCGCGTGCGGAGCCACAAGTAACCTGTGGCGTAGAGGATAGGTTCAAGGAGTAGTACGAGCGCAACGTAGATCACTCCTTGACCACTTACAATGACGGCGACCTTAAGTGCATTAAGTATGATCGTGATGATGAGCGATACGATAGACACATATTTCTGCGCAACGTCTGCTTGGAATTCTTGCGCGATTATGTGAAAGGGGGTGAATATAAATGTTCCGGCGATGATGCAGATGAGAATGCGTGATACATCAGGTTCGCCAAACATGAGCGCGGCTCCAACAATGCAGAGCATGGTGGCCGCTCCGAGGCCCAGTTTCATGATAAAGGCGGAGCCTAGGTACTCATTTCGTTTATCGGGATGCGTAATGAGCTCGCGATAGAGCACGCTATCAATACCTGCTGACGCAAGTGTTGCAAAGAGGCCCACCATAGAGACTGCGTAGCTTAATTGTCCGTAGTTCTCTGAGCCTAAGTAGCGGATTAGGTAAATAGTGACAAAGAATGATACAAGGATACTCACTATGCGTGCAGCAAGTGCCCAGACAGTATTTTGTGTGTAGCGCTTAAGTCCCGGAGCGTTCCATCGTCCAATGAGTTTTTCGTATATCCATGAAGGAAGCATGCGAGCCGCAAAAGAGTTAAGATGTGAATACATACGGTTCTGTAACATTCATTTCCTCACATAAGTAACGCTCATTGCGAGGGCACTGTTATGTACCTTTTGTGAGACTATGCGATTGAAGCACGATACCACTGATACGTTTTTTCGATACCTTCAGCGAGTGAAGTCTGGTGCTTAAAGCCAAGCTCATGAAGCTTGCTCACATCAAGAAGTTTCCGTGGCGTGCCGTCAGGCTTTGTCGTGTCCCAGGCAATCGTGCCGTTGTATCCGACCATTTTTGCAATAGTCTCGGCAAGTTCTTTGATTGTCACATCTTCGCCTGTTCCTATGTTCACAATCCCAGAATCATTATATGTGCGCATAAGATGTATGCATGCATCTGCAAGGTCGTCGACATACAGAAACTCTCGGCGCGCGCTCCCCGTTCCCCAGAGTGTCACGCTTGGTAGGTTAGCTTCTTTTGCTTCGTGGAAGCGACGTATGAGGGCGGGGAGAACGTGTGAGGTCTCAAGATCGAAGTTATCGTGCTCACCGTAGAGGTTTGTTGGCATTACACTGATGAAGTTGCTTCCGTACTGTCTACGATAGCTCTGACACATGATAATTCCCGCTATTTTTGCAATAGCATATGCATCGTTTGTTGGTTCTAGAGAGCCTGTGAGAAGATATTCTTCTTTGATAGGTTGTGGCGCGAGTTTTGGATAGATACACGAGGAGCCGAGGAAAAGGAGTTTCTGTACACCGTTTGTGTGCGCAGCCTCAATGATATTCAACTGAATGCGGAGATTCTCACTGATAAAATCCGCAGGGTATGTCTTGTTGGCCATGATACCACCCACCTTTGCGGCAGCGAGAAAAACATACTCTGGTTTTTCTGTTACAAAAAAGTCCTGTACCGATTTCTGATCAAGCAAATCGAGTTCGGTTCTCGTCTTTGTGACAAGATTTGCATATCCGTCACGCTTCAGTCGGCGTTCTATCGCAGAACCAACAAGTCCTCTATGTCCTGCGATATATATTTTGGTGTCTTTTTCCATAGTATGCGAGGTTAGAATCGAAATTCACCACCGGTCTTCTTCATAAGCTCGAAGTCTGCGCGAGTCATAAGTTTTGCAAGATCGCTAAATTTTGTTTTTGCTTGCCAGCCAAGCACCGTTCGTGCCTTAGAAGGGTCGCCGAGGAGAAGGTCGACCTCAGAAGGTCGAAATAGACGGGGATTGATTCGTATAATAGGAACACACCGTTTCTTGTCCATACCAATTTCGTCGACACCGTCTCCTTCCCATGCAATTGGAAGATCAAGCTCATCGCAAGCTGCTTCTACGAATTCGCGCACACTATGAGTTTCACCCGTTGCAATCACAAAGTCTTCAGCAACGTCTTGTTGCAACATAAGCCACATTGCTTCTACGTATTCTTTTGCGTAGCCCCAGTCACGCTTCGCATCGAGGTTACCTAGCTCTAGACATTCCTGCTGTCCGAGCTTTATACGAGCGAGTGCTGTGGTTATCTTGCGTGTCACGAAATTGTATCCGCGCCGTTCGCTCTCATGATTAAAAAGAATGCCGTTGCATGCGAACATGTCGTACGCTTCACGGTAGTTCTTTATAATCCAGAAGCTGTACAGCTTGGCAACACCGTATGGGCTACGTGGATAAAACGGGGTAGTCTCCGTCTGGGGTGTTTCTTGTACCTTCCCGTACAATTCAGAGGTTGATGCTTGGTAGAACTTTGTTTTGTGGCTGAGTCCTTGTTTGCGAATTGCTTCTAGAATAGTCAGTGTGCCGAGTGCGTCAGTCTCTGCCGTAAGCTCAGGAAGATCAAAAGAGATACGTACGTGACTCTGTGCTGCTAGGTTGTACACCTCATCAGGCTCGATATCACGAATCAAACTCGAGATGTTTGTAGTATCAGTAAGGTCACCGTAGTGGAGAAAGAGTGTGCGGTCATGGATCTCCGGATTATTAAAGAGGTGCTCAATGCGTGCAGTACGGATTGAGCTTGAAGGACGCACAATACCGTGAACCTCGTACCCTTTATCGAGAAGAAGTTCTGCTAAGTAAGATCCGTCTTGTCCCGTGATGCCTGTGATGAGTGCTTTTTTCATAATATAGAAGTCATTGTAACAAAGAAAACGTCAGATCGTGTGCTGCCTAAGATGCAACAACTTTTGGCAACTAAAAGTTATGGTGCGCTCTTACGGAATACTCTTTCCATATATGTTCGCACATATGGGTGGGCATCAAGCGGCGTTTCGGTACACCATAAGAGTGCATCGTGCTGTGCATCCATTACGACGTCAGTGGTAGAGGGTGTAACAAGGAACAAGGCATTAATAGTATGTGTAGCTCCTCCGAAGGGTCCGTCAGGGAACATGGTCTCATCGACACCAAGGTTTTCTTGGATTGTTACTTCTAATCCCGTCTCCTCGCGAACCTTTCGTTTGACCGCGTCATGAAGTGTTTCACCTTTGAGTACGCGTCCTCCAGGGAACCAATAGAGACCTTTGGCTGGGTTGTTGGTGCGCTTACAAAGAAGTATGTGTCCCTCATGATACATAATTGCATCGACGCAAGGGATGGGCATTGTGGCGTGAATCTGTCGGTAGAGGTCGTCGGGTATGTGCTGCATGGCATCTATACTACAGGGAGCATGATGCCTCGCAAAGTCGAACGTAGGCACCTACTAGGTGGATTGACACCAGCAGAGAAGCTTCTTGTGGTGGGTAACTAGGCTGTGGCGGTATGTTATATTTCTCGGCATATGAAAGATATTCTTAAATGGGTGGTCTACGGAGGTATTTTTACGGTCCCGTTCATTGTGCTTATTGTGTCGAACGACATGTTTTTTCCGTACATCACGGGCAAGAACTTCGCATTTCGCATTATTGTCGAAGTAGCGGCAGCAGCGTGGGTGCTCTTGGCACTCTATGACGTACGGTACCGACCACGATTCTCATGGATTTTGGGATTCGGGGCTGCGCTCCTTATTACCATGTTGATTTCGAATCTCCTTGGTGAGCACCCGTTCAAGAGCTTCTGGAGCAACTTTGAGCGTATGGAAGGATATGTGACTCTCATCCACTTTTATCTCTACCTCCTCATGGTGGGTACCATGCTTACAAATGAACAGCTCTGGAATCGCTTTCTCAACACCACACTTGCAGTTGCGGTCATTGTGTCTCTCCATGCCTTCGCGCAGGTTTCAGGTGCTGCAGCAGTATCGCAAGGTGGTTGGCGCGTTGATGCCACATTGGGTAACTCGACGTATATGGCAGTCTACATGCTCTTTCATGTAGCCATCGCGGTACTTTTGGCAGTGAAGGCACAGTCGAGAAACATGCAGTATGTCTACGGCGCACTCGCTGCCGTCTTTGTATTCCTACTCCTGCAGACAGGTACTCGCGGTACGACGCTTGGTATTATCGGTGGCACATTCCTTGGCACGCTCTACATTGCTCTCTTTGCAAAGAATTATAAGCGAGTACGTACTGTAGCAGGCGCAGCACTCGTCGCACTCGTACTTATAGGAGTGGCGTTCTTTATGGCACGTGATAGTGCGTTCGTTCAGAGTTCTCCAATGCTTGCGCGTATTGCGAATATATCTCTCTCAGAAGGTTCTATTCGCTTCATGATCTGGGATGTGGCACTTGAGGGTATCAAAGAGCGCCCGCTCTTTGGATGGGGACAGGAGAATTTTAGCTACATTTTTAATGAGCACTACAATCCGAATCTGTATGGTGCTGAGTCATGGTACGACCGCACACACAATATTCTTATGGACTGGCTTGTTGCAGGAGGTATTCTCGGCGCATTGGCGTACTTCTCTATTCTCGCATCAGCGGTTTGGTATCTTGTAGGACGTCCATTCTTCCGCAAAGAGGATCAGTCGTTCACGCTCGCAGAACGGGGAATTCTCCTTGGACTGCTTGCAGGCTATACCGTGCACAACTTGTTCGTGTTCGACAATATCGTGAGCTACATTTTCTACGCTGCGGTGCTTGGATACATTCATTCGCGTATTACAGCATCGGCGCAAACACCTG